>JAABUK010004190.1_pt1 | contig 23699 bp, 25 predicted proteins | sample 5559141 | NCBI WGS metagenome assembly JAABUK01 (sample SAMN10711869, study PRJNA513367) | rock metagenome | isolation source: Antarctica rocks | place: Antarctica: Victoria Land, Pudding Butte nord | collected 2016-01-03
CAGTGCATGAGATGAAGCCAAAAGCATCATAGCCGTGCTGAGCGTACTCCCAGAAGTTGATGTTGCAATGGTTGAAGATGTCAGCACCAACGTTGACATTGTGGAAGCACTGTGGGGACAGAACCATCCCCACATCATCCCCAGCGTCGAAGAGAGGGATCATCTTGGTGAAGAAATCAACGTTTGCAACCTGCAGATTTAACAAACATGTCAGTTATGATAATAACCTCTCATACACAAATGCAGGGCGAACAAACATCCGCAACAGTGCCTCTTGTGATCAGATGCACAGCAGCATTGCGGCTACAGCTGGAAAAATGAGCTCAAGTTGTAAGCTTTTGGTGAGCACACTGCTTTCTGCTTACCCTGTTGATACCCAGGACTGCACTGGTTGTGAGGAATGCACTAAAGCCTAGGTGACGCAAGAAGTTCTCTGCATGCTCCACATCGAGTGAACTTGCAAGCATGACAGTGCATGCAGCCAGCAGTGTGCTCTCAAAACAGCTCAAAGCAGTGGTCTATGCTGGCATGCACTCCAAGCCTGACTGCTCTCAGTTGCTGTGAAGGTTCACCTGATCAGCATCAAAGATGCAGACGAGCTCATTGGTGGGAATGGGGACCCCCTCTGGGTAGATCTGGGACAGGCAGTTGTTCAGGTTGCAAGACTTGCCGTTCATCTCACCAGGCTTGCGCTTACGGCCTGACACATACACCAAGTCGGTGCCCATCTGACGTGCCCTGCATTACACAGGAGGAGAACATGAGCAGCCTGACGCTCAACAGTTGTGTGCTTGCTGACCATTGACCCCACAGCGAAGCACAACTGAGACTGTGCAGACTTGTGCAAAACAAAAGCCAGAAGGCAGCTGTACAGACTGCGCTCAGCCCCAGACTATGAAAGATGCGCTGAGTTGCAGCATACTGCCCCTGAGCCCTGAATGAAGACAACATCCATGCCATGATAGCATGCCTGCTCACCATTTGCGCTTGGCAGCATCCTTGCCATCATCACAGATGTAGACAGTGCGCTCACAACCCACAGGCATCATGGCGTCCAGGGCAGCCATTGCAGTCTTGCCCACAATCTCCAGGGACTCATTGTAGCAGGGGATCAGCACACGCACATGATACGTCCTGGCAGTCTGCATCACGCAACATAGGTCAAATTACATGCTGCCATTCTGACAAAGAACTGCAGTTGCTGCCTTGCCCTGCATCATTGATGACTGCCAAATCCAATGCTGCAGAAGGCCATCAAGTTGTGAGCACCAGATGTGCGTCAGCATGCTGTCTCGACACTGCTACTGACATATATATCAGCCAGCAGCTGAGCTTCAGGCACAAAGTCGGGATCTGCTACACAGACATGCACCTAGAGAGATTGAAGTCAAAAATAGAAGATCACAACAAAAAGGAGAAGCTGGATTACTCACCAGAGTCAGTCCTGGGTTGTCAGGGTCCATCTTCAGGGGTTCATGCACTGGGTCCATCACTATGTTCAGACACCAGACGAGGGTGGTTGTAGCTCCAGCAATCTCAATAGCCAGCACAATTACGCCATACCACACGTAGCTGCCCAAGTCTAGCGTCTTTGCAATACGCACGTACAGATAGAAGCCAAAAGCGCACAGGTAGATGAAGGTGACTAAGCACCCATGCAGACTCCACTTCCTGCCTCGTCGGAACTTGGTAGGGGTGCCTGGTCCTGCAACAGAGCATCCTGGGGTAAGATTCCATCTACAGTGGTAAACGCACGCAATGACATATGAGCAAGCAGGACATTTGAGCTAGTGAGACACAACAGACATGACACCTCAGCAGCACAGATACTGCTTAGACAAAGGCCAGAAGGACCTTTTCAATTGTCAGACTACATGGTAGACCTTAATAGAGACGCAGCAAAACAGACTGCTTTGGAGAGACAAGACTTGTCCTGCACATACCTATCTCCTCATGAGCTGGAAAGCGAAATTCTTATGAATGTTATTATTAGAATGCGGCAACAGATGCAGACCTGTGACTTCTTCGCCATCTTGTGTGAAGGCAGTGGGGAGGGGAGCCTCAACATCAGGAGCGTTCATGTTGAAGGGAGCTGCACAGTACGCCTCCTCCTCCTGTTCCTCGTCAAAGAAGGGCACCCCTTTGCGGGGCTTGTGAGGCATGGGAAAGTCGGACTCCAGCAATGCAGATGACACCTGCCAAAGGCACAGTTGCTTGAACCAGGGTGCACTATGAGACACCTCACACAAAAATGGCAGAGTTGCTTGTGTTGTGACGCAGTCAGCCTGCAGTGAATGCCCTGCATAATCTGAGCCAGAGAGGCAAAGAAGTGATGGTGTGTGTGCGACCAAGCTTACTAGGCTTCAGGACCACACTGCTGCAACACGATGCAGCCCCTTGAAGGGAAAACTAAAACAGCCCAGATAGAAAGTCGAATGTGAAAAATGGCGGGATGGCATCTGTTGGGCACTACATGATCTGTACTGCTGTCTGGTTGAGGTAGTCAATTGGGCGAACGCACAGCAGCTGCATGCTCACCCTGCGTTTGTGGCCTCCAGATAGCAGTGAATTTTCAGCAGAGACATCAGAGTATCCATCTGCATCTCCACCCTCATAATCTTCCAAGGCTTCCACCAGCCTGCAGAAGCAGCAACATCATCATTCTGCTGCCTCAGTTGCTGTGACGTCCCAGGTAGCGCACAGACTACAAGCACAGTGCAGCAGCTCTGCTTGGAGCTGGCAGGCTTGCGCAGTAGCAAGGAAGCTGCTTTACCTTGCTAAGGTGCCTACATTGTCCCCACCCTTCTTGTTGATGAAGCTGGGCTGACGGCTGTCCTGTGACATGAAAGCAAACAATTGTAACGTGCCCATGAACGGTCTGCCAGAATATTAGCAAATGGTACAAGAGCTGCTGATAGGTGAGAATGCGCTAGGATAAACGGCAGCTGGCTGCGGTTGTCGTACCAGCTCGTCCTGGCTGTAGTCGTCGTATGCTGATCGACCATTGGGCTGCTGGTGATTGTATGCATGACCTCCAGGAACAGTGCTGGCCTGGCTTGATGGGCCAGAGCCTGACTCGTAAGATTCTGCACTATGTGTCCGAGCGTGCTCGTACTGATCACCCATATCGCGGGTCGGCACGCTCAGTCAGTCAACACTGCATTTGCTGCGAACACTCGTGCACTATAAACAAGACCAACAGGACTGCCTGTAAGGCGCTGTTGCACGGTCTGCAGAAGCCGGGCGTTTAAGGGATGCGGTCGCTACCTGCCCGCTGGGCTGACTTGCCGCTGGCAAAAAGCTATTGCAGGTAGAGTGCAATGAAACTGTTGTCTAATCAGCCGAAATTCTCGGCAGGCGACACCAGCGGTTGAGGGCACAGGTGGCGCTGTGTAAGGGTGTTAGCCCGCTGCTTCAACCAACTCAAACATGTGAATTAGGCCGAAGCCGTGAGCGGCCCCTCCCAATTTGATGGACATTCGGAGCCTTCTGCCGCAGGGTTCTAAAGCAATCTAGCAAAATTTCAGCAAGTGCAATTTGATAAAGCCCAGTAATCCGTCCAATAGGTCTGCCGAAACCTGTAGGTTACGTGAGGCTCCGCATGAAACAATCCAGTGACAGCCTGACAGTTGCTTGTGGGCTTATTCACTCGTCGATTGGTTCCAAGTCTGCTGGCCCGACTCCAGGATCCAGTGAGACAGCTTAGCAACCATATTTTCGACACCATCGACTTCCAAACTGCATTAGTCGACGACAAAACACTTCCGTGTGTCACTGAGGACGTGACCTATCCTGCAACTGAAGCTTGAGCGTTATGCTTTTGCGACATCAGTTGGCTAGGTATTTGAGATTCAATGTCGTGTGAATGCAAGATTCTCGTCCGTAGGACAACTTTTGTGTCCTCGTCTCGCACAACTCTCGCCCTTATTTTGAACAAGTCTATCTGTGTACAGGATAAGCTATCCCTGCACAAGCTATCGTGCCAGGTGCCAACGCAAAGCAGGTGTGTCAGTAAATCATGTCATGCCTTATACGATGCTTGACGTTTCAGCCAACAGTCACAGCCTGAACAAGCATGCACCTGACGATCAGGCTCTGCAGGGCTCTCTCAGCGCCCAAGGCACACTTCTGTCATGGCTGGAGCAGCTATTAAAGACAAGACAGTGGTTGTCACTGGAGCAAACAGAGGGCTTGGCCTGGAGGCAAGGCAGGCCATTCTTCTGCAGTTGTTGGCACCATGCTTCTACCATGGTTGTACTATGATAGGTTGCAGCCTGCCACACCCCCAACAGCAAATTCGAGGGCTACCTTGACTCTGCAATCTAAAGGGCTACCTTGAATCTGCTGCCTTTATTCCCTTGAAGATTTAAAATGCGCATTTTAAATCTTCAACGGTGTAAACTGCAGCCAGTGGAACCCATCAGACTGGAGTCTTGCAGGAGAAACATGCTGCATTCTGTGCTGCAGTGGGTCAAGCAGCTGGTTTCCAAAGGGAACAAGGTCATAGCCAGCTGCCGAAACCCATCTGAAGCAGCTGACCTGCAGAAGGCCGGCGTCGCTCATGTAGTCAAGCTAGATGTGTCTGATCCAGCTTCCATTCAGGTACTTTAATAACAGTAAAAACAATCAAAATGTATACTTAGCCAGCACGCATCAGGTACGTGCGACGCAAGTCAGTTCCCTCCAGGTACTTTCATCTGAGCATACGGCACTCATGTCCACTGCTGCTGGCCTTCTAGCAGCATGCATCAAGCAATCGCAAGTTAAACTGCCACCCAGATGCAGCTGAGAATCCTTGATAGCTTCAACACCTTGCTAGGTTTCCACACACATTTGTGACACCTCACACTTCTTCTGAACCGTGGTCAAGTGAGCTTTGTAGCAGCCATGACCATGTGACTAGCGTAGATGGCTACTGATCATGAAGTAATCATGATGTGTGCTTCAAGCTCCGACAAACTATCAGGCGCATTCACAGGCATGGGCAAAGGAGCTGGCTGGGCAAGTGGACCATATTGATGTGAGCCTCTCTACTCCCCCGCAACCCTTGTTAACTCTTTCAGTCTACCACTTCTGCACCAGATTGCACAAGTGGCTTACACACAATTTATGTTGCTGTAGATAGCTGGTTGCTTGACAACCCTGTCATGTTTACAGACCATACAGCCTTGATGATCATGTTGCAATGACAGTGGAGTAGACTTTCTGTCCTGACTGCATACCCAGCTGTGAATGTAGGACATGCTGATGCAAGCTGTACACACAAAACTTCCCTGTCCTGAAGAGGCCTCAGGTCTCCCAGCAGACACTTGACTTTCAGCAAAGCTGCTTCTGCCACAAAGCGTCTTCTGCAAGAAAGCTGTGCCTGCGTTTTCAACACTGATGCGCTCAAGCCTCCCATCAAATGTCTTGATCCTCAGGTGCATCTTGCAGAGTTGTATTGCGACTGCACAACTCACAAGCCAGAATCGTGACTGCAGGTTGTCATCAACAATGCTGGTGTATATGGATCAAGGATCAGCCTTGAGACTGTGACAGCAGAAGACATGCTCTTCACCTACAAGGCCAACACCATCGGGCCACTGCTGGTGGTTCAGCAGCTGCTGAAGAACAAGCTGATTGGCAAGCCTGCCACACTTGTTGGCAATGTCACATCAAAGGTACATGCATACTGTTGAGTTTTGCGTGTTTTGCAACTGGTCTGCAACTGGTCTGCAGGCAGCAGGTACTGAAGTGAAATCTGCAGTACCTTGTCTGCTTTTAGCATGAATCATTCAAACCTTTTCAACCTATCCTGCCGCATGCTTGCACTGCCCGTTGTTATGACGAAACTTACTCAGCTGACTTTGATGAGTGATTGTCTCTGCAACTAAGTAGATGTGTCTGCAAGCTGCGAACAAGTCTGGCACAACAGACGGCATAACAGATGCACAGGCGTGTCCGTCTGAATGTCAGTGCGGCTCCATAGGTTGGTTCAGTGGAGGACAATGGGTCTGGAGGCTCCTATGCTTATCGAGGCTCCAAGTCAGCCCTCAACAATGGTGAGCAAGCCTGCCACACCACCCCGTCACCCTTGCATCTGTGTTTGTTCATGTTGTTTAGAATTCTGCGGCAGGAGTCTGCATGTGTGTGATCACGCACAGCAGCTTTGGTTATGTACAATCATGCATGGCTCATTCAGGTATTGTTGTCTGCTATCATACAATGTGATGGTGTACGTGCTGTGGCCGGACCTCATGTCAGCTTTGACACCAGTGGTCTTCTGGCAGAGGCTGTGCAGCTGTTGTATGGACTGTACAGACTTGTTGCTAAAATGAATTACAGTTAAATGTACCATATCCTTGTTTCAGTTGAGCTTTGGCTGTGTAGTAAGCATTGCATGTCAACCCTCAGGTGTGAGTTCTGCCCTGAGGTGTGAGTTCTGCCCATGCAGTGAACAAGTCCATGTCCATTGATCTGGAAGATGAGGGTATAACTTGCGTGCTTCTACATCCTGGCTATGTAAGGACAGACATGACCTCTGGCAATGGCTTGATTGACGTGGATCAAAGCGTCTCTGGCTTGTTGTCAGTGCTGGAGAGTGACCTGCCACTGAATGGCAAATGGTATGACTACAAGCAGGAGGCCATTCCATGGTGATGCAGCCCTGTTAAGGGACTTGATGGACAATGGAGACAAGTAGCAGACAAGTGAAGGGCAGATCAACTCACACCGCATCAGCAGCTCAAGAGGCTGTCCAATGCAAGACACATGCTGAACTCTGTGGTGCTCTGCAACAAGGGTGTGTATGCAAGGGCAGAGTCAAAATGCAAAATGCTGTACTGGGCACAGAAATCGTTTTGGTGATGCTTCAACTGCTGCCCCTGGTGTGCTTGACAGCGTAGAGATTAATAGCAGATGGTATCATGAGTCCAACAGACGCTCTGGTTACTGTCAACACTTTCATGTCCAGAACAGTATTGTAAGTGGAGGTTGCCAGCAAATTGAATTTGCAGAGGATGGCATTACATCGTCGCTTTGAGACTGCTCTGTTACTTGGTACAAGTTCAGGAACCCGCTCTGCGAGCTGGAGTACTGCACACTGACAGTCCCTGCCTGAAATTGCTCTTCAATTGCTCAAAGAAGAGGGACGGGTGCACAAGCCTGCTTCTGCACATTGAGGCCACTCCGAGGGAATTGGATTTGCGGTCGGCAGCACAAACACAATCTTGCATAGCCATCATGACCTCGTAGCTGCAAGGCTCTGACTGCACTCATCGAGTGGGCACAAAGATTCTGCTGCCGGCAAGATCGAGCACTTCGACCAACTGCACCGCTGCTAATCTTTCGCTGTAGACTTTCTACGTGGTTCGGACACCATGCCTGCGTCGGCTGCCGCATGTCTCATGTGAGCAGAGCTGTTGAAAAGCGAGGTTTTGGAATGGAAGCGCCAAGACGGCTAACACGAGTTGCTGATCACTGACTATGAGTTTTCAAGCTCAGCGGTCTAGACCGGAGCAGATTGAGCGGATTGTCAGCAGGCTTGCTGAGGACGTTCACAGTGCCGTCGGTGGACGAGCCTTCCCGGCAAAGTTGATACAAACGGCTGTCACCGTTTTGAGCAACGACAAAGCTGTTTCTAGCGAGAAGTGGGAGCGCGTAAGTGTCAGACGTGCTTGCTCGCTTGGCTGCTGTGGAATGCTCTGGCATACAATGAGCTTGCTGTCCAGGACGTGCAAGCAGCGAGAAGTGGGCTGTCACACACAGCAGCAGATGGAACTCAGCTTGAGCAGAGAGTGCAAGAGCTAGACAACAAAGGGTAAGTGCCTCTGTTGAGCTGCTGCACCAGCAGCACATTGCTGGTATGTTTCGCATGACTAAGCTGGCCTTGGCCGGAACTTGCAGCACACCTCTAGTCGAGGAGCTCTTGATTGTCTTGCACAGCATCCAGATGTCAGCAAACACAAAGCAGGCCCTGTCAGCCAGACCTCACTCAAGTGGAACAGCTGCTAGCGCTTTGCACACACCATCCACCATTCACAATCAGCTGGCTCAGCTCCAGGAAGTGCCTTCACAAAAGCAGAATTCAGCCTTGTCTGCTAGGGCACTTGCCCCTCGGCATGCACACAACCACGCAAAGAAAGACGACGGCAGCCATGCAGGCTCATCTGGCCCTGCTCCCACTCCTCTCTCCAGATCCGCTCTGCAGAACATCGAAAGGCATTCAGCAGCCAGCAGTCTTAAGAAGCAGCCACCCTCTCAGCGAAACCTTCCGGTTGCTCACTCAGGAGAGCAGGCCTCCTTGCCAAGCCCCAGTCAAACAGAATACAGGAACCCTGTCTTTGGGCAGGTATGCATGGTAGAGCAACGTCCAGAGCTTGCAACAGTCAGCAAAGTATGTGTTTCTTGCATGGCTGCAAACTGCCATGATGTGACAGTCTGCTGCATTGACTTCCTTAGCCTTGATGATGCAGACAAAAGGACAAGAGCTCCATGTTCATCACAGTGCTGATGTCGTACTTTGTCGGTAGCTGCTGCATGTTCACGCATTGCAAGGTAGCCTTGATCATTGTGCCTGAGAAATGGACATGGCAACTGTCAAGCACATGACATGTTGTGCATTTAGGAGGAAGGTTTCTCTCCTGTCAAGTCTGGTCCAGCCTATGCACCAGTGCTCACAAACGCCTTGCCAGCTAGGGGCCTCAGCCCCCTGGGAACCCCTACCCCTGCTGCTAGGGCAGTTGGAGATCTCTTCAGGCCTCCTGGAGGCAGCTTGCCTAATGTAGCTGTCCCAAAATGCCCTGCTCTACCAGACTGGAATCAGCAGCGGCCATACCTGACAGGGCAGTACCTCATGGAATCTCTTGAAGTAGAAGAGCCCTCAACCAGCAGGCAACAGGCACTAGAATCATTTTCCCCAGCAGTCCAGGAGCTTGTGGGTAAGCTGCCCCACTTGCCTGCCCCATGCTGTGATGCCCTATGCTGTGATGCCCTACGCTATGCTATGATGCCTGGTTCTGTGCTGTGCTGTGCAGTGCTGTGCTGCGTTTTGACTTGCAGTGTTGGTCTGTGCTGTGCTGTGCTGTGCTGTGCTGTGCTGTGCTGTGCTGTGCTGTGCTGTGCTTCCTTCCCCAACAGGTATCCTAAGCCATACAAGCTGCAAGGACTGCCAGGCAGGGACCAACATTGCCAATCTCAGTGCAAAGCTGGACAGCACTCATGCACAGCAATATGACCAGCTTGTCAATTGTTATGCCGCAGTGTTGGAGGACATGCTGTGGGGTTTCATGGGCTTTGAAGGCAAGTACATCAAGGCCGACAGGGCACGCTCCTCAAAAGCTGGAGTCAGCTTTGTCTTGAAGGGCAAGCTGGATGCTGCCGTTCATGAGCTAGTCGCGCGCATGCTGCCAATATGGTACGCCTGCCAACTCTACTTTGCACCTGATCCCGTGTTGATGTCAACACCAAAAATGCGGTCCCCCAAAATGACATAGCCCTCATTGCCTTCACTTCTGGCCAATTTCTGGCCAAGACCTGGCTGAACAGCGGCGTCATATACACAGCTATTGCAAGCATGTCCAAATTCTGGACACTCGGCAACAGTGAGAGTCTTGCGTGCCTGATGTCAGTGACCGCCCACCTATCATTTCCCTCCCAACACTGAGCTGCTGACGTTGTCTTACATGCTGCAGCGAGTATGTGGTGGTGATACAGCGCTTTGTGGAGACACGATCAGCCTATCAGTGGGGGTAGGCCAGCTCCTGTCAGAGGTCATCAACCCCTGCATGACACCTTTGCATATACACCACAAAGACAGGCTAAAAAGTCTATAGAGCATTGTATCAGCAGACCAGCATTGTTGTTCATGAAGCACTGCATCAGCGGATCAGACTGCTGCTGCAGTTATGCAGGCATTGCATGTGTGCTCATGTGGCATGTACTCATCTTGTGCTTTCTCAGTCTCAGCATCATTATGGCTTGCTCAGACACACACCAAAGCAGCATGCACAGCTGCGCATGTTGATGTATCTCACAGCATTGAAGCTGCACATTGTCCAGGGCCAGCAGTGATATGAAAGCTCTCAGCATATTCCATCTGATGTTGTATCACACTGGCAGAAGCACTCTCCCACCTCTGACAAAACAAGCACCTGCATCTTTACGTTCCGATTTCTTGATGTTTCTAGCTCAATACCATCATCATGCACTCTGAAGTATCTGGTAGTTGCCAATGTCATCAGGGCGTGTCTGTAGGCTGGTGTGTCACGCAGCTGCTGCATCAATGCGGTCAGTGCTGCAAGACTGGAATCTCATGGTGACTCAGCTGGAGCATCAGCTGCGCACTGGACGCCTGACTCTGCAGGTCAGTGTACACTATGATACATGCTGAAGCCTCCCTGTGCTAAAGCTCTCTGACTCATCATCATCAGCATGCTACCACTGGCCTTCTGAGGGCTGAGCGCAGTGACAAGTCTGCCTTGTGATGGTGCTGTCAGAGTAGCTGAGCACATGGCCCCCTTTGCTTCAGGCTGCTACACCATGCATGCAGAGAGTCTGTACTGTCTGACTTGACATATGTACCTGCCTGCAGGCCTTGTGGTACTATTGCCAGCCGCCTCTGGCTTCTCTTCAGCTGCTGGCATCCATCTCCAGCGAAGCTGCAGCGGGGAAGCTGCGAGGCAGCGCCCTGCTCAACCTGCTGCACCAACGCAGCCATGCTGTAGCTGGGGATGACCAAGCGCGCCGCCTGCTGCAGAAGCTGCTGCATGCAGCCTGCACGCCCTACTTCAGGTGCTACTCCAACCTACATTGAGGAACTCTAAATCCCATGTGTTCTTCCTGACACTCCATCCCAGAGCAGTGACATCTCTTTTTTCCCCCTGGCACTCCATCTCAGAGCAGTACAATCTGTTATTTTCCCCCCTGACCCCTCATCCCACAACAGATCAATCTCTGTTTTCCCCCCTGACATTCCTTTCAGAGCAGTACAAGCCCATCAGGTGTAGCAGTGGTTGCTCATTGAGATAAGGTTGATACTGTGCCTTGCACAAGTGTGGTCCTCACTTGAATGCATGCCGTGCCCTGCAGCTGGCGCTTGGGCACATCCTAGTCATGACTGCAGCCCGTCATGATCTTGTGCCTGATTGAATCCAACTCACAGGCATCCTGAATCCAACTCACAGGCATCCTGACTGAGTTTTCTGACATTCAGTGACCACAACAGATGTCATAACTTTTGCTCCTAAGCTCAGGAACCCTGAGCTGTGAGCCTGCAGTCATTACACTGTCAGCAGTCATGCATGAGCAACCTCAGGCTCAGAATGTAACCCACACAGCACAACAGGTTATGATGCTTTGTATCTGTGCAGGATGCTGGAGCGGTGGCTTTGCGAGGGCATTGTACATGACCCTTACGAGGAGTTCATGATACAAGAACACAAGGTAAATCTTCCGCTGTGCTGATGAAACAGGAGGCTTGGCCTGTACTTGTCAGCAAATGGCTCATTGCATGCTTGCTGCATGCAGCTCCTGCACAGGTTGCTTCAACACCTCCAGCACAGCCTGTCTAGCTCAAAATCTTGACACTTTTCACAGTTTCTACTGCCTGGCCTCCAAAGTTTTCCACACTCTTCAACACTGCGACTGAAGCCAACAAAACACAAGGATGACAAACCATCAGTCAAACTGCCACAGGACATCAGCAAGGACAGCGTGAACAAGGAGGACCAGAGCGCATACTGGTACCACCGCTACAGCTTGCGCCCTCTTCTGGATGCACAAGGCCACGTCAGCTTGACCCCCACTGGCGCTGCTGTGCATGACGTGCCTCTCATTCTGGCTGAGGCTAAGGACAGCATTCTGATGACCGGCAAGTACCTGAATGCAATCAGGGAGTGCGGCAGACAGGTTGTGCGACCCCTGCCATCTGATGTGCACATCGGTGAGGCGCTGCTCATGCGGCGCTTTTGCATTACTGCTGCTGGACCACCAGGGATGTGGTCTCCTTTTATCCCTGGGCACTCATAAATGAACCCAAGGCGACCGCTGTTGTTGTGCCCATCCCTCACGTGACTCATGAACATAAGTGTGACTATAGCATGGTACAACACAGATGGCCAAGACAATGGTAGCAAACCTACTGACAGACCACATCAATCAGTATAGACACTCAAGTGCCACAGCATGTACTTGCAGAGTACAGCAGTAGCAGCGGCAGCTACATGCAGAACATCCAAGCAGCTTTTGCCAGGTCCAGCCAGGCCCTGCTGCACCTGCTGCAGCATGACCTGGGCCTGAACAACACCCTGGCAGCCCTGAAGCACTACTTCCTGCTGGACAAGGGGGACATGCTGCTGTCCTTCCTGGACACCGCCGAAGAAGAGCTCTCCAAGCCGGCCAGTGAGGTGTCAGTCATCAGGCTGCAGTCCCTGCTAGACCTAGGTATGAACTGTTCTGCTGCAACCATTTCCACCTGCATGTGCTGTGTTGCTGCAACTATTTCCACCTGCATGTGCTGTGCTGCTGCAACCACTTCCACCTGCATGTGCTTGTAGAGTGTTGTGTGTGCAGACAGCCATGCAGTCTGTCGCAAGAGTGCCGGATTTCCTCACCAGACTCTCTGAGGTTCAGAACAGCATCAAATGAGTTGTCTGCAGCAATCTGTTCACAACTTCTCAATCATGGCCTGTTAAGTCCTAGCAAATCGACTGATTGCTTAATGGATGGCCAACTCCTAACTCCTTGTTGGTTGAGGCCCAAGCTGTTTGTTTTGACTTTAGAATCTGTGAGTACCCATGTCATGTGTACATAGCACCAGCAAATTAGCTGTCGGCTGTAGCGCGACATTGCAGACCTTCCTTGTTTTGCAAAAACTGACTTAACTCTAGTTGTATCTCTGTACTGCATTCTCATGCATGCCTGGCTATCACTGGAACTAGCTCATGAACAATGTGCATTTGATTGATGCCTGCCAATGGGCTTACTGTTGTCTGTCTGTCTGTATGTCTGTCTGTATGTCTGTCTGTCTGTCTGTGAGCCACAGGGAAGCACAATCTACCTCCTCCTCGGGCTTTCTCAACGCTCAATGCCAAGCGGTGCACTCTTGCCTTGATCCATTGTCTGTCTGTGATGTGCGTGGGTGTGTGCAGCTGTGAGGAGCAGCAGTGCAGCGAGTGATCCCACCACAGAGAAGCTGGAGTGCTTCCTGGACCACCGAAGCCTGCTGGGCATGCTGCAGCAGAGGGCCCCCCTGCAAGAGGGCTCCACAGCCCTGCAGGACCCCCAACACCCTCTGGTAAGGCGTATCTGCAAAACATCATTCATGTGCAGGTAGCTGACGCTGTTGCAGTTGGGCTTCATGCTGCTGGCTGAACATCATGCAGGAATGTAAGTGCTGCAGACTAGACTGGCAACACCACCTGCTGAGCTTTGCTGCCTGTGCTTGTTGTGTTCCTGTCATGTAGCGTCACATTGGTATATGCTCAATCAAACAATACTGCCATGATTCATGAGCTGCATGGTATGTGTGGGAGTAGAATGAGTGCCTTGGCATGCTATACGCCGATGTGCTCCCCCACATTGCTATGATCTCACTCCACCCCAGGCTGGTCTTGGCTGTTGTGTATAGATAGCTCTGTTAGAGCAGGCTTGCCTGGTACAATGGTGATGCTCATTACAAACTGCATAATGTGCTCGTGTCTTCTGTACTTTGCACACAAGCATGGTACATGAGTTCATGCATGCAAGTAGAGAATTGTCATGAAGCAGGCAAAAGGATATGATGCTCCAAAACCAATTGTAGTAAATGGGTACAACCATTGTCATCTTGAGAATTGCAGAGCCCATATACGCATTTGAGATGCCATGACTGTCTCTCCAGCAGCGCTTCACAGAGGCTGAGTCTGTGCTGCCTGTTTGCAGGTGTCTCCAAGGCAGATGCCAAGCAGCGATCCAGCACTTCTCAGGTCGCGTCTGGGCCGGGAGGCTTTCCTGCTTGGCTACAAGGTACCCCCCCTAGCATGCATCAATCTCAGTTACCTTCTGCTGTAACTGATGAGACCATCTTCAGCTGAGCTTCATGTTGCTTGTTTTGTCCTTGATGACAACAGCTGTGAGCTGTCTTGCATTCTAATGTAAAGCAGACATGTTGCCTTATCAGCATTTGTGCACATAGTAGCAAGTTATGCTTGCGTGCAGCTATGACATCGGCAAAACCCCCAACCAAGCTCAACAAGACTCCACAATCCATGTCTGTAAGGCCAATGAGCTTGGTGTAATGCAACACAAGTCATGATCTGCAGATTGAGTGGCCACTGAGTATTGTGATCAGTCAGCAAGCCATGACTCAGTACCAGCTCATCTTCCGCCACCTCTTTGAGCTGAAGTATGTGGAGCGGCAGCTGGTGGGCGTCTGGCAGCTGCTGCAACCCACACGGGGCCTCTTCAGGTATGTCACACATCACATCACATCAAATCAAAACTGAACAAAACAGAGGAGAGCACATAGCTTTCAGCGCATGTTGAGGAACAGTATGAGGGTGAGGAACTGTGCGCTGCTCTGTGGTGCCACCATCACATCACTCTGGCCTGGCTGTCATGACTCATGTATGAAACACCGATATTCCAGCCAGGCCGGCCATGAGTCATCACACAAACTTCACGGCAAAGTTCAGCAGGACTGGTTGCAACAGACTCCTCTTCACGGATGCTTGCATGAGCACCTGCTGACTCAGCACCACGGTCCCCTGTGCATGCTGTTTCATGCGGTCTTCAGAACCCAAAACAGGATCTCAAACAGGGAGCAACTCAGAATTGCATGCACCTGACGCTTGGAGTGCAGCACCTGCTCAATGCATGCGTGATGATCAATGAATGTGCACATGGACAAATGGTTTAAAAAATGAAGGCACGAGCAATGCCAATCAAGGTAGCAGCAGGTGGGCATTGCATGTGTGCAGGTGGGGCAGTGAGAGCCTGAATCGGTGCTACAGCCTGTGCCAGCACATGATGCACTTCTTCCACCAGTACCTGCTGTACGTCACCTTTGAGGTGCTGGACCCCCTCTGGCACACCATGAGCAGCCAGTGCCGCACTGCCAACACTCTCGACGAGGTGCTGCCCTGCTATCCTATGCTATTGTGTACCTCATGCAGCTGTAGTCTAGCTGACTTGCCTGTGTCTAGCTGATCTGGTTGTGTATAGCTGACTTGCCTGTGTCTAGCTGATCTGGTTGTGTATAGCTGACTTGCCTGTGTCTAGCTGACTGGTCAGATTGCATCACGTGTCCCTGTTGTTACCTGCCTCTCCTGCTATCCCCCGGGCACCAAACTTTGCTGTGTATCGGTGGCTGTTGGCTTTGTATGAGAAGTCTCCTGCATATGGTTAGTGAACTGGACTCCTGCTAGTGTGCTCTTGTGCCCAGCTGACTTGAGTCTGCCTGGGTGGCTGTTGGGTTGTACATGGACCCACCTGCACACAAATCATTGCAGTCCTGCTGGGTTTACGTCAATGTGTGATGGAGTCAATTCTGGCAAACCTGCTGATGATGTACCAAGACTGCCAAATTCTTGGGCGTTGGCAGCCTGACTCCAACAAACACTTGTGCCTGCGTTGCTTGCTGGCAATTGCTGATGATGGGTCAGACTGTGTTGACCCAGACTCTGCTGCACCTGACAAAGGCCTCCACCCGCAGTCCAGCAGGAACAGGCCACACCAGCTGACTTACCAATCAATCACTCAACTACTTATGACTTATGCTTGGGCTAGGCCTGCATGATATCACATGGGCACCTGTCCGCAGGTGCCCCTTGGGTGCAATTAGTGTCTCGTGTTGGTGATGTTGGCTCACAGGACTAGGGTTTGGGCACACCTGGTAGGTACCTGGCAAGAACAGTTAGCTGGAACGCCTGTAATCCACTATTATGTATTATCTGGCTGCAGGTGATCGGGCACCACACAGACTTTCTGCGTAAGGTGTTGAAGGGCTGTCTGCTGTCACGAAAGCTGACCCTGCTGCAGTCCCTGGTACAGCTCAAAAAGCAGGCTGCTGTTTTCACCCAGCTCACTGCTGCCCTGCAAATCCAACCCGAGTCTGAGAACACCTCAGACCTCGACGTCGTGCCATCAGGTGATGCCTCTCCTTAGTGGTATGAATCCAATGACCAATTCCCAAAAATGCACTTGTCAGCAAAGCTCAGTAAACCGTCAGGATCAGTGTGTATGTAGGTGATGCCTTTGTGTCATGTTGGCTCCGCTGTCAAATCACACACTGCTGCAAGCCATGACATGGCAACACTGCTTTGCTGTACTGACTGTAGTCTCCACCATCCAATGATGTTCATCGCACTTCACTGTTGGACAGGCGTTTCGTTGCATTGGGATGTCTGTGAGCAATGGTTGCTGCCTTCTTCATTCCAGGATGCCCCTCCTAATCTCTAACTTCACCCCAGCGGTCTTCCCCCCTCAACATACTGCTGTAAATGCACTCAGTGCTTGCAATCAGAGCTTGAAATATGCACAGCCCCAAAACCCAGCTGATAGGGAAGCAACGCATCTGTTTTGTTCAACAACCAACACGAAGAAAACGATTTTGACTGCACAAGGAAATAAACATGAGTCAACATGTACAGGTGACAAGGCACAGCGGAGAAGGAATGACAGGGAGGAAAAGGCGGCATCAACTGCAGCACTGCTTCAGCATGTCATAGGTGACCCCAAATTTGGCAAAGCGGTGCAGGAACTGGAGAGCAGCTTTGGAGCCAAGTTTTCTGACTTCATCACAGGTCAGCATTGCTTGCTGCTGCATGTGCATCAGCGTGATGTGAACTGTGTCCTTGCACATGGGGGCAACCAAAGCTCAACGTGTGGTTTGCAAGGCAGCATAAATTGTAGCCGATCATCAGCTTTTAATGTCATCCTGCTACCTGTGTTGACCCCTTACTGAAGCCAAAACGACTGCTCAGGACAGCATATGGCTGTCATGCACAATCCAGAATGTGCAGCTTGTGTTGAATCACTATGTAGTCAATGCATCATGTCTGCCACCTGTTGCGTTTGGAGCATTGCCACCTCCACTGAAGCAGTATTGTTTGATGTAAGCAGAGTTGCAAGAGATGCATCAAACAGCTCAAAGCGATGCCAAGGAGTCCAGAGAAGAGTTGGATAGTCTGTCAAATCTCATAGGCAGACTTGACTTCAATGATTTCTTCAAGCCTAAGCCTGACTACAGGGCAATGTTGGCACAGGGGGCTATCTGACAGGCACTTCTAGTTCCAATGCCATAAATTGTGACAGCAACCTGAAATGAATGAGCAAGATTGATGTACTGTTGTGTACAGCATGCAGCTGACTGGTTGTGTCACTGGCCTTGACTGAAGCTGAAACAATCTGTCTTAGCAAGTCGGCAGCATTTCAGAAAGGTTGTCCGCTAGTGAGTGTATTTCAAACCACATGTCCCTCTAGAGCCATTTACGTGTCTGTCTGAAATTCAACATGGCCACCGAGCCAGCAACCATTTGCACTACCTTTTCCGTCGGTAGTTAATGTGATCACAATTTCTGAAGGTTTCTGCATGGCCTGTCCCTGACGCACTGTAATACTCTTAGAGGTGGGTTGAACAAGGCCGTTTGCGAGCAGACCAAAAGACAGTGCTGCAGCAGCAATGCCAGTCGCAGCATCTTCAGGATATCCAGATGACATTGGAAACTGACGAGCCTCAAATATCTGGCAGTCCTTGTCTACATGTGCATACGGGTACAGCCCAGTAGAACCAATATCCTCGCAAAGCTGCTCTATGCGATCGAAGGCTGGCTCAAGACTGTTCAATATGGCTGCGCTCTTCAGCGGAACAAGTGTTTTGACCCTGCTTGTCCAGGCATTCTGCACTGGGTGGGCTGCCAGATCATTGGGGGAAATACGTAACACTGAGATAATGCTGGCAATGGCTGAGCTTGCTAGAGGTTTGACTTGACCCTTTGGCTGAGAGATCTTGACACTGGCATCAGCTGTATCGTGCTTGACCAGATGCGCATTGACCGCACCCTTGCATGTCCAGATAGACAATTCACGTTTGGACAGTTTGCCCAGCTGATGGAGCAACCAAACTGCTCCCACTGTTGCATGTCCACACATTTCCATCTCATGGTTGGGAACCCAGAAACGAAATTCATAGTCACAGCCTGAACCAGCTGGGGCTGGCAAGACAAAGCCACATTCATGTCCATACTTGCGAGCAACTTCTTGCATATCTGAGTCTGACATGCCAAGTGCATCAGGGACAACAGGAGCCATGTTGCCGCCATTTGAGGCTGCAGCAAAGACACTGACCAGATATACTTTGTGCTGCATGGTAACAGCAGGGGATTGCAAGGGGCAGTTTGCTTCGCCGCTGCACACCAGCACTCAAAATTCAGACAAAACAGAGTATTGCCTCAGACGACCGAAAATGGCTCACAGCAGCAACCCAGCAAGGAGGTGTGCAAACAGAACTTGCACACAGCCATGCGAATTTCGTGCTGCAACGTGCATACCACGCGATCATCAAAGGCGGTTGCGACGGTGCTTTTTGTCGAAGTCTTTTGTGGTCCACTCTCGATTTGTAAAGGACCCAAACTGTCTCTTTGGGACTTTCAAGCTGCCGTACTATAGCACTCGGGAAGGGTGATCGTGTGTGTGTCAAATTCTTTGCCAAACGCACGTGCCCAACAGGCTTGGTCTCGGAGCGACGCTCAGTTCCTTTCGTCCCCCCCCCCCCCCCTTACACATTTATTTTTGTCAATGCACGTGTGCGGCACCTGCCAGTCTATTTTAAAGCAGCTGTGAAGTTGCAGCACTGACATAAGCTATGAAATTCAATGTCGCAGGCGTGCAAATGACACAGTGACCAGCTGACTTTGCTAACAATTGAAACATGTACTACTTAGTACGCGTAGATTGATAAAGAATGCATGACGACGAACAAGTCCTAGCAAATCAAGACTTGAGATAGAAGCAACACAGGGTTGCAAATTGCAGTTCGGTCCGGAACAACAGGCAACATATCATGGGTGGCACATCAGAAGATGGAGAAGCCCTTCTTCTTGACCGGTTTTTTGGACTGAATTTCCTGCAGCTCTTCTACGATTTTGCGTTCATCGCTGGAGAGCTTTGTTGGGATTTCAACCCTGACGTGAACCTGCACAATCAGTTGCCTGTAACAAGCTGTACCCAAAACAGCCTGCACAGCCTGTACACTGCTGCCGATATGCGTATTGCACAGAATCAAACATCGCCAGGAACACTCAAGACTGACAGCAATTGTCTTGTGAATTTAGTACATTGACACACTTACTAGCCCTGATTTGAGGAACAAAGCAGACATGTGCATCACCAACTGCTGGGTAACCCCTTGTATGCAAAGGCCAAGTAGCATGCTTGCAGATGCTGCATTTAGAGGAGTGCATCGAGAGGCATGCATTGCCCACCTGATGATCGCCTCTGGAGTTGGCAACCCCAAGGCGGGGTACCCCCCTCTTGGACATCACCAGGGTGGTGCCAGGTTGTGTTCCACCTGGAATCTTTAGATCTACCAACCCATCTACTGTTGTCACCTTCACAGTGGTACCTGCAAGACATCATGCGAGCTTAGTATCCAAGCTGTGCTGTGCATGCACAAAGCAGTATCCAGCTTCCATAGCACATACAAACACGACCAAGCTCTGCCGAGGTATGTATCCTTGGTGTAGTGTATCAGAGATTTAATTTATCAAGCACACGCGACTAAGACTACAGCAGCGTCAAACAATGCATATTGTTGACCAAACATCAATCCAAAGCTGGACATCTGCCTGAAATACCAAGAAGAAGTGCCAAACAGCCGGCATTGTTGACTAGACATCAATCCAAAGCTGCATGTCTGCCTGGAGGACCAAAAAGCAGCTGCGTAGCGCACAAGCAAAGCAACCAGCCAGCTGGGACACTTGCAAAACTGCCTTGTCTTGCTGCCACACATGCTGTTCAAAGCTGACACCTTGAATGCAAAATGAAGCATGTACACACAGAATGGGCAGCAGGCCAGACAGGTCCATCCTGTACTCACGCAGTAACAATCGTGTGTTAAGTATCTTTGTCACTGCAGTATGCATACCTAGGATAGCGTCTACATAGGACACAGAGACATCTGAGTGCACAGTAAGGCCCTCCCGCCGCAGATCGGCATGCTCCTTCACTCGTACAAACACGTACAAGTCTCCTTGACTACCACCTGTGCACCACACTGCTTAGGTACAAAGTTCGTGAGTGCAGCACGGCAATGCTGCTGCCAAAAGCTCTGAGCAAACCATGGACTGCACATGCAGTGACAGCAAATGCACGTCATGAGCAGAAGTGATGCATGCAGATGTAGTGCTGGGCACAGCATGCTCGGAGGTGGCTCAGAGGTTCAGAAGCATATACTACATGGTGAAAGCATCATACAAAAGTGCTGCTATACCATGTAACATGCTCTTTTTGATCTGGGTTGTGCTGCACAATATGAATGGCACCACTGACACAATGCCAAGCGCACAATGAGCATAGCAACATGCAGCATGAACAGAACAAGCCTACACCAGACTGGCAAACAGGGCAAGGGATGGCAACTGACCCTTTCTGCCAGAAGAGCCCTCTCCTCTGACTCTGAGGCGACTGCCATTGTCAACGCCAGGGGGCACATTCAAGCTGATCTTCTTGGTGCGGCGCACCCAACCATCACCCCCACACGTATTGCAGGGTGTGGCACGCTCCCCTGTGCCCTCACATTCCGCGCATGTGGCTATCTGTAACCGCAGCAGAAGTGGTTTAGAGTGGGTGCTGTAACAGGGTGGTACAATGAGCTAAGGGGCATGTGATGTGCAATGTGATACGCTGCCCTACAAAAGGTACCAGCTGTACTCTGGGAGATACAAGCCATGCTGCATGAGTCACGAGCAGCTGTACACACACAACGACATCATAATATTCTTGTTACTAACCGAGTTGTAGGGGTACCTCCCATACAAGCTAAACAGATGTGGCAGCATGTCAGCTTTACCCTATAGCCACAATCACCGAAAATGTCAGGTACAAGGTTCCAACATGATAAGGCGAGAGTTGTGTTGCAGCTTACTCGCATGAGATTCATTGTTACGAAAGGAGCTTTGAGCGCAGCAGTACATTATGAATGCGTATGGCAAAACAGAATACGAGAAGCTATGGTTTCATCCCAATAACTCATCAGCATCAGTCGGCACTTTGCGCCTAGTTTACATAGCATTTATGTACTGCAACTTGAATGAGTATTGGAAGATCTTCAACCACACAGCTTGAACAGCAACTTTCAACAGGTGGCACTTGGTACTTAGCACAATGCATGCTCGACTGCATGCCCAACTGTTGTGCTGCTGGTGTCAGTCGCTTCACAACGAGGCCTTGACTCAGGCTGTACTTTGTCATACTTCCACCTGACATGTTATCAGGGGATCACAGCTCAGATGTCATCCAAGGAAAAACGGACGATTAAGACCATTTGGATGACAACAATATTACAAGGGTGCCATCCAATATTGCGTTCATCCAAGTGGCCTTGTCCGTGTGTCCTTAGATAACATCTCAGTTGTGATCCCCTGATGACATGTCAAGTGGAGGTATGACAAACTACAGCCTGAGTCAAGGCCTTGTTGTCAACGCACTGACACCAGCAGCACAACAGTTGAGTTATCATTGCACAAAGCATTTAGGGAGGTAGTCATGACTGATGTCCCACAATAAAAATTAAATTACAGAGAAATCAGGTCTTGCTGCACAAGCTGGATGCAAAATTCGTGCTGGCAGTGCATCTCTGCAGCGCCCTCTGCTCTCGTAACGCTTTACTCCCTCCCCCCCCCCCCCTCCCCCGGCCCCCGCCCGCCAGAATCGATTTGTTGTTAGCATAAATGTGTCTTGAGCACAACACCAGGCACTGTGTTTGCTAACAGCAGCAGGACTGGAGGTGCCAAGAAATGGCTGCAAGCCACATGGGTGATAGACTGCAATCTCTTGTTGGGAGGCACTGATGGGTCTGTTAAAGCTGTCAAATCAAAAGGGATTATAGGGATGAACTATCAAAGCTGTCCGATAAGTAGACCATATAGAGATGCTCAGAACAGACTGCTCTGGAGTGACAAGACTTGCCCTGCAAATACCTAGCTCATCATGAGCCAGAGAGGGAAAGCATCACTCAACATGCATTATATATTATTATTCATGATTGAGCATTACTATGATCATTATGGTTGTTATTATTATTGTTATTATACTATTGCCACTGTTTAATAGTATTCTCACCTGTTGGAAGGCGCCGATGGGAGTGCGCTGCACTGTGACAACCTGGCCTTGTCCTCCACAGGTTGAACAGGTGGAGGCGGTGGTGCCCGCCTTCACACCACTGCCAGTACACACCCCACACTCTTCCAGCCTACTCACGCTGATGTCCTTCCTGCAGATCATAGACAGGCCTGCTCAAGTCGGGCTCAGTAACATGCTGAACAATGGCTTGGGCAGTGACACCAGTGTTTGGTGTTCAAACAATCTGGGCAGACCTGCTGTCTCTGTGCAAGTTTGTAGGTGTGGATAGGACCAAGCATTGTTGACATGCATGCAATCACTCGAACTGTGTAAGATACCAGCAGTGCAGGCGTCAAGCAGGGCAAATGCTACATCAGCTCATGCTTTGCGCACACCCTCAACTAGCATCAGTTGCCTGTATTGTACCCACTGAGTGAAAGTGAGCAGGCCGCATTTTAATGCGCTCTAAGCAGGAACCAAACATTGTGCAGACCATTGGCAGAGGTGTCATGTAGCAGACAGTGCTGTGCTGAAGAAGCTGAAATAATAGAAAATGTGCAGAAGAAGAACTTACTGGGTGCCAAACACAGCATCTAGGAAATCCAGTTGGATGTCATATCTCTCATCCTCCCCAGGAATAGGTCTGGCTCGTCGGGGCCCTGCCTGACCCCCCATGCCACCCATACCCCCTCCTGGGTCACTCACATGCTGTTAGGTTGCATGTCACTGACACTGTTGTAGCAGGAGTCATTCTGGTTTGGTTGAGGTGAAGTGAAGCAACACAGCAAAGCAGCCTTTCATGCTGCTAGAAGTTGCTGCTCTGGTTGCATTGACGATACCATGCATGTTGTCATTGGGTGCAGACAAGCTGTGCATGTCTTGCAGACAAACCCTAACGGTACTACCATTACCAAACACCATTGCAGCTGGGCCTGTGATGTTATACTGAGAGAACTTGCAATTCATGCCTTTGCAGTACAAGAAAAGACGCACAACTAAATCAAAGCTATGAAGCTGTACCTTGGCCTCCAAAGAATTGCTCAAAGATGTCAAAGGGGCTGCCATAGGCTTCACCGCCCTGGCCTCCCATACCCCCCATACCACCCTTCAACCCTGCTTCCCCATACCTGTTGCAACATTCAGCTTGTCCTTCACCATGAATGCAAAGATCATGATGTGTGATGTGACATGCCATCAAGTATTCATTGTGTGCACAGCTGTGTACAAACATGACAGGGACAGAGCGGTCTAATGGATTGCTGCTAAGGCCTCTGCAGGAGACATCACAGTAAGAATCTGTTAAGCCAGGTGTACATTGAGTTTTGGCTAGTTCTCTCCATTTGTCGCTACAGAGAGTCAGACAGCAAAATGCTGGCACAGAAAGGAGCAGCTTGCCTGTCATA
>JAABUK010004191.1_pt1 | contig 23698 bp, 33 predicted proteins | sample 5559141 | NCBI WGS metagenome assembly JAABUK01 (sample SAMN10711869, study PRJNA513367) | rock metagenome | isolation source: Antarctica rocks | place: Antarctica: Victoria Land, Pudding Butte nord | collected 2016-01-03
CTATCTCATAGGCTCGATTAGGAAGTAGCTACAGCTTCATTTATATGGCCATTGAGCAATGGTGGGTGGCCCTGCAATGCGATGAATTTACTATGTAGGCCTCTGCAAAATGGCTCGCGAAGTAAGGTGGCTCGCCAAGTAGTTCTAGCCGTTAGCGTAGGTGCAGAGGGTGTGAAAAGCGGCGTCAAAAGTTTGCCAGAATTGACCCCCTCCGCACTCGGACATTGACATACTCCGTAATCTTCGTGAGTTATCTCCGCGAACCGTGAAGAACATTGTCACAGCACTCTAGAGCCAGCATGGTTCCTTGCGAATGAAGCAGAGGGATAGATGCACATACAGGTCAAGTGATTAGCTGCACACATGGACCTCTTATGCGTATTACAAATCAGCCATCCATGAGAATGCCCATCGATCTCATGTCTTGTTGCGTGGAGACGAGCCTCAACGAACAGTCGGCTTTGAGGTCAGCAGACATTGTGACAAGAGTGAACGCAACTCCCATTTGTCTATTCTCCAGCCTCGACACTACTAGTAGACTCTCAAATATTTGTTGAGGAGGGTGATTTTGCAAAGATCGTAGATGCTGTTTCGAGTTCACTCGTCGGGAGAAGAGTTCATCTTGGTGATCCTGGTTCTAACCAGACCATTGGCTTTTCTTAAGTGGGGCAATCGTTCCAGCAGATGACCGCGGATGGTACTCGTACTGAGTAGCACAGACAGCTGCGGACGGTTCCTTGCCGTCGGGGTCAGTTCAATCAGCCCTCATTGGCAAACTGCAACGGCTTCCGTCATCATTGTCAATAGTCGGAAAGCGCAGGCTCCCTTCCATGAGATTGCCCACTTCGTTGGACTGCATCTTTGATGAGGGTGAAGTGCCCCAGTGGCTAGGGATTGAGGGTCGCAGCCGGAAAAATAGAAAACGAAAAAGGGTCACGCAAAGCATGGATGTGAAAGGGGTGGCAAATAATTGATGGCACCAGCCCACCGGCTGGTGAATTGAAGCAGCCCCGAGGGCGCTCTGACGACTCAGCATGTTCGGCGCTTAATCGTCTCTCCAAGGACTGCCAAGGCAGGACAACTAGTACTGCTCTACACCAGAACACAGAGCACAATTTGTGCTTGCTCCCAGTCGAGGGCCAGTCTTGCAGAAAGCTGAAGGTGGCATTCCGATTAAGGTGGTCTGAGTGCCAGGGTGGTTATGCTGGCAAGGATATGGTTCCAGGAAGGCATCAGGAGAGGTAAACGTACCCTTGAAGATCTTATCTCGCGCTGTCCTTGCTCAGTTAGTGTAATCGTGGAGAAGTCTTGGCGCATTCTCTTCTGTGACGCAGCAAGGCTGAGAACGACAAAGGCTACGTACGACAGTGGCCGACTTTCCAAAACACGACCAGTCTCACTTTCATTATACGGAGCCATGGAAGGGTAGCAAATGTCTATCGCAAACGAGATGTCTGCTCTCACTTCTAGGATAGCAGTCCCCTCTCCACGGAAAAATGGGACCATATGAGCGAAGCTGCGAAATTTCGTCCTTTTCTGCTAAGCCTCTTGCTGGTCGACGTACTGCACTCTACCGTCCTTCCCATATGCCGAAAATCTAGTCTTTGCATCTCGGACTGTTCGCGGCGTGTCGTGCGTCAGCGGACAGGTCACTAGTGAATGCATTAGCAAGGAGGTAGCTGCGGATGTAGATGCCAATACTTCGACTTTCTGAATCATGAACTCAAGGACAAAGCCTCTTCAACGGGGACGACCTCGATCAGTAACAAGAGTTCATCGATTTTGCGGATAAGATGGTGGTCGAAGACCCGCGAAGAACGAGTTGTTTGTATCCCAAGGCAGAGGATTTCAACTCTGCTGACTGTCTGCAGATATTTCTCAAGCACTGCGTCACCGCAAGACTCGTCTTTTGGCCTTCGTGTGGTGGCGTTGGAGCCCGAAGTCTTTGCAATGATGGTTGCTTTTGAAGTCTCAATCTCTGCATAGAATTGGGAACCGACGTGGCAGAGCGCTTGATCAATGACTGCAGAGGTTGGAGATGAAACGATGCTTGGTCCGTTCCAGGCCGTGGGAGAAGAAAATGCTGGTGGCATCGTACGTTCAATTTCTGACATTATCTAGCTCCTGAAGACGTGATGGAAAGCTAGCTGTTAACGGTCATCAGCACCCACGGGCAGACCAATATCTGGATGCAGCCTCGCTTACCTCTTTGACTCTTTTGGGAGAGTCGACGAACACCTGCAAGCACGCACAGCCAAGCTCTGTCCTTATTGACCAGGTGTATGTTTTCAAGGGGCAAATCTGGTAGGGGAAGTAAAGGGAGAGGGGCGAGATTTATGCTCGGAGAGGTGGTCTGTCTTTGAAATGCCGCTATGACTAGCCAAACTGCGGATGTGCTTGATCTCGCAACAACAACGATCATGAGAGGCAGATTCTACGCCTGACCGTTTGAGCAGGCGAAATTGACATTGGAGACCACGCTCAGTCTGCTTCCCATAGCGGACATCTTCACTAGTTGAGTTGGCCATTCTGCGGAACAGGGGCTATCGTTGCCGGTTGTTAGCTCCACTTCACGACTTCAGGAAGACAGCCTTCCAGCATAGCGTAGTTGATCACTCAAACGGGCGGGCCCCAATTGCTCGCTTAGGCTAGAAGATTGTTCCCAGCGAAGCTATCGACTTGCCTGGGTCATGGCATGTCAAAACAATAGCGCTAACTCGCTTCTGTGATGAATGGGAACACTTCACTGGCTGCCGACAAGCCCTTTGCGCATGACTCTGGGCACCAATTCTTGTGCATCAGATCAGGCAACCCATGGTGCTCTGAAGCAGCCAAGGCCGCTAGATTCGCTGGTTTTGGGATGTGTGTTGAAGGGTGATCACAACAGTAACGTGGTACTGGACCCTCTCTCAAAAAGAGGAACTCATTGAGCCGGATCTCTTTGAAATCATCACAGTAACACAGGGGTCGTTGCAAGCAACATTAGTTCGGCAGGTGGAGAGATGTCGCCGTTGAGTCAGTCTAGGAGGGTTTGCCGTTGACATGACCGCCCTGGCGCTGGCGGGTCGTAGAGGTGAAACCCACAAACTCTAAATACCAACACACCTCATCCTGATGGTGTCCTGTCCGCACTCTCCAATAGTGGGCCTATCGGTACGAGAGCGGCGAACATGCCTCAACACCAAACAAGCTTGCTCTCGAGATTTGACAGGGTCACAGTTTGCAGAATCCCCCACGAAGCCGAGGATGGAATGCTCCGATGGCTGCGATGGAATCCGACTGGCATCACTTGTTGGTGAGTGTCCCGTTCTGCGACAAGGAAGAGAAAGGGGGAAAGCAGCCACAATCTTTTCGTTCTTCAAGCGCAGTGTCAACGTCGACTAAAGTGTCGATCCCTTCTTCCACGTGGCCATGTCGATCGTGATCACGTCACAGAAGACGGACAAGCTCGACCGAGGTTTTAGCGTGGCGATATTAGTGACGGAGGCCAAACATCGAGCCGCTTCGTGGTGTCGTCTTCTCCCTTCAAGCCTAACTCTGAGCCCTACCATTCGCCGTACACCAGTATCCTTCCCGTCTGAGTCGAGCAGGTAGCACCGTGTAGTGTAAGGCAGCGGCTCCCAACATGCTCATCTCGCTTTCCCCACGGCCAATGGCGGATCAAGCTGAGTGGTACACCGCCAGTGCTGCGCGCAGACAGCGAGTCCACATGCCAAACCCTGCAGGGGTAAGGCGGGCTGGCGTCGGCGAACCAAGCTAAGACGCGGTGCACAATGCATGCACGGTGGGCAAAGCTGTTGGTGCTGTCGCATTCCTGATTTGCTGATTTGCGCACGTCGCTCGACAAAGCCTAAACGTCGGGTGCAAAGCTCCCCCAGACAGACCGTGATCAAGATACTCTCGAGGCTCAATCAAAGGCTTCTTAGCCGGGCGTCTTCCAAGAGATGGCGGTGTGTTGACCGCAAGTCCTGGCCGGAAATGCGACCTGAAATGTCTCACTCGTCTGGCAGCGACGCATCTCGCTGTTTGCTGCAAGAAGCTCCAAGTCGGCGGATGAGAATTGGTCAAGGGCCTCGTGGAGATGCTGAAGAATCCTACTTAACGTGGCTGAAGTGACTTCTGACTGCGGGAATGTGATACTGCAAGAGCCTAACTAGCGGGGAAGGACATCCGCCTGTCAAAGCTGCGCCAAAATTGCTTTCGCCCCGCCGGTCTTCACGTCTGACAGCTACCACCAAGCTAAAAGCGTGGCGCAGATTACCTTTTCCTATAAAATGCCTCAACGATGCGATTGGCAGTCTGATTATGAGTTCAGAACCGATTAGACGCATCCACCCATCCAGTCGCCTTGACTGACATGTCGAACTTCGCTCTTTCGCCTGGATGTCATGGGAAGAGCTTCCCTACGTCGATCAGAATCTCGGTTTCGTACACCGTGGGAATGCGATTGGGGGGCATTTGCCCCCATTACGATCGTCTGGATCGGTAGCACAGAGACTGTAAGTGGCGCTCGATTTGAACCATGAGCATGGACTCGTGCACGATCCATACCACCGGAGGATTCCTGCAACTGACTACTTTGACTTCTCCTAGCGCCAGGAAGCCTTTGGTGTGTACCGAGAGGCGCCAGAATGGAACCACAGGCCACAGGCTTGCAAGCCATTGCATCCATCACGCAGATATTCCGCGCAGCCGGCAAGCTCTAGATGGCGAGTCCCAACTATGCCGAAAATGTCAAACTTGGTGGTCAGTCTTTTTCAATCACTTTCCTAGGCATCAAGCCTCCTACACTACTCTGGGAATCTTCTCCACGCCGCCTGTTCCAGATCGCAAAGCATAGCGCGCAGCTCTTTCCTCGAGGACAGTCACACTCTCGACTACTTTAATATCACAAAACCATGCGAGATGGACTTTCTTTGCAGCAGGATCCATTGCCATCGCTAGCACGGGCTTAGAACCGACAGGAAATGGACGAGACCCCAACAGCTGGACGTCCATGGATGCAGTAACATGGATTTTGGGTTCCCCGAACGCAGCAGCTGAAGATCACTTCATCGCCTGCTGGGATGCGCTCCCACAACGGTTCCGAGATTCCAACCTCCAGACAGTTTTAGTTCGTAAGAACACTACGTGTAAGTTCTTAAACCTCTATTTTTATGGCTATTCGAGTGACAAGTCGCGTCCGGTTAACACTGTCTCAAACTCTCAGGAAGATTTGGATCCGATACTCTGGATCGCGCTTGTGTTTCAGCCCAGCAAGTCGCCGCGGAAGCACTTCCCCGCCCCCGGCATGCAACGTTCATTCGGACCACTTACCCATGTGGGCAATGATGAGTTGCACACCCATTGACAAAGTAACATGCTCCTGCATACAAGTAACTGGGATCTTGAACCGATTCCCCGGTTCCGGCGAGCCGCTTAACATGTCATTGGCGCTGATATCGACGTTCTCAAAAGTGGAAGGATCCTTCCGTCTTCCCCGCTCGGGTCGTGCAGGCGGCTGTCCCGGGCCGAATACTGACTGATGACGGTGTGATCCTTGATTCGAATTGCTCCAACAGAACAAAGAACATCCCGAAATTCTCAAGTATGATTCTGTATTGATCGAGTATGTACCCTGACCGTACCCCTCATCCGGACTCAGTGCTCCACGTCGATTAATTTTTCGCATAACATTTCTTCAACCACCACAAGTCCCATACAATTCAGAAGTACATGCTCGAAACCAGAGCGTTGTGTCGCTGACAGCCAGCCGCATGGCATGCATCCAAAACAATTAGCTAGAAAGACGATTCCAGCCACATTAGCAAGAGTAAGAGACAGGACCCTCTTCTGAACATCTCAGTCGCTATAGACATGTAAACACCATCATACCGACCGCCATTGTGTCCTTCTTCGTACATTTCTTAGGTGTAGTCATTATTTCCAACAGTGAATATGATATGCCCTGTACGGCTGAAAACCGTCTGTGACGAGGAAGTGATTCCTGGGAATGTCGCAATGTGGTGTGTGCTGCTGAAGTGTCCTGCCGCCGGCTGATCAGATTTACAGTGGTTGGCAGTCGCCATTTACATCATGATTCATGGCCTGAAACGGAGGAGAGGTACGAGCTTCGCCGTTTCGGTGTGGACGGACAGTCTATGCTTGGACGGAGAATGTAGGTTTGGCTGAGAGCAGTGGACTTTAATTCTGTCATACGTTGGCGTGAAGCTGTGCAATTGTTTCCTAATCGAGACGTCGAAGCATGGATCTGACGGTCATGTTTTGTAGAATCTGGATGGTGCAGCCAGCGAGAAGTCGTGGCGGCCAGACACCCTTGCCGAAGGACTCCTGGGCAATGACTTTGAAGCCATTGCCTTGCTCTCCGAGTTCGCGCTCGTGCTCGAGTTGACGATTGACGTCGTCGATTTCAGCCTCAATATAGTCATCATCTTCTCGAAGCTGACGAAGCCGGACAAGATCCTTTGTCGTCCTCTCGACACGGCCTTGTTTTAGTTGCCCTCGAGGTGGTTTGATCGGTACGGACACGGTGGAGGGGATAACTTGGATGCTGTCGAATTCCGGGCCGAAGATAGGCCAGAAATTACACTCATTCGGCGGTTTCTCTTGTCGACGTCGGTTGGCTGCGTTTTCTGGGCCATTCTGAGCCATTTTTGAGCTATCTTCAGTTCAGCTCTAAGTTAGATAAATGAATGTATATCGGATTTTGGCATAGATCTCAACAGATGCCAGCCGGGACCATCCATTGCGTTCGGCTTCTTGGTAAAATATTCTCGTAAATGCCATCGTTAACCCAGAAGCCAGTAACCGTGCCCAGTTGGAGGCAAATCTCGAACAAGCCAACAAAAACCCCCCCCCTCTGATGGTCGGGGGAGCGATTTCAGCATTGGTATTGGGGAATGGCGAGGAGCGAGCTGACGCCGAGTCCTGTAAACGCACGACCACAGCACATGACTTCGACTGATCAGTTCACCAGATAAAAAATCTCCGTTCAAGGCTTCCTTCTAACCACGAAAAAACCCAAGTCTTTGGCATTTCCTCTGGAGAAAGCATGGTGAGCCCTGATTTATTATGGCCTTCGTCGTATATTGCCCCGGGAAGGTTTTCCCTCATAGCGAGTAGACTGGAGTGCTGATCGTCTTGTCTCCGTCGAGGGAACCTCCCCAACACTACGTACGCTCTCTCTAAGTTACTGTTAACCTTACTCATCGCCTTGGCGTCTCGAAAGAGAGGCTTTCGAAGCCTCTGCAACACTCGCCACGAGGGATCATCAGCCTTGCCAGAACATATTGACCCTCGGCGTCTTCGCCTGCTTCCTCGACATACTTTCCTCCATGGAATTTCTTGTCACCCTCCCTCCTACGTGACGGTGGTGGAGATGAGATGAGATGCGGTCTCGATCATATTTTACCCGATAGCGCTCGTCATCTGAGATCGCAAGCTGGCTGTTAATTAGATCCCCATCTGATCCTCCTGGGCTCTAAGTTAGTTATCTAGACAAGAGGCCCGACAAGTCCTACTACCCATCAATATGAGCAAGCAGTCTAAGTCTGAGGGAAACGATCGTAATCATTCTATTTCCATTTTCAATTTTTCCACAGTCATGGACCTTCGCCGTTCCCCCCCCCCCCTACATCCTCTCAACGTCTTCCTACCACTTTGCACGGGCGCAATGAAAGGATATCTAGATGTGGCCTGAGACAGCTCGAGGGGCTTTTTGAGTGCGTGGATTCTGCTCTTAGAAGGATAGGTACTTCCGGGAAAGGAGACGCTTCCCTGTTTTCTCAGCTTCGCTGGTCCGCTCCATTGGTCGGGGTGAAGGGCTAAGGTAGCGGGTTGGGAAGGTGGGAGCGCAGCTGAGGTTTCATGGGTTGGGGAGAGATAGACTAGATCTAAGACGCGGTAGTGTCCTGACTGCTCTGGGATTAAGAGTCTGAGAATAGTGTGATAAGCTGGGCATGAACTTCGTGCGTGCCATATATGCCAGATGAGCCATTGCAAAGCCCTCAGCTGGTGGGCAATGGCAATCAGCATCCCCCTTCCTCTATGTTATGTACAAGCAACTTGCCAGCTCGGCTGGTCGTTTTAAACCAGCCTCTGCAGGATAAGACCTCCTGGTTTATGCTGCCCACCTCCCCACCAAAGCCTCTCTCTCACTCCTGCTGATTTCCCTGCTCCCATTCTTCTTCAACCAAGCTTCCTATTCTTTTGTGCCCCACCCTTACCGCTCCCCTTTCTCCTCTCCGGCCCCCTCTCCGGCCCACCTTCCTTCTCATCCCTGGGCTTACTAATCTCCGTATTCGCTGGACTCACATCTAGCGGATCCCTCCCATCACTCCCCGGCTTACTGCTCGCAAGCTCTGAGTCCGGATCTGTTTTCCCTGGTTCAAAAGCCGGGTCTTGTTGGCTGGCGGCCCCTGCGTCAGAGCCCGATTTGCTGTATTCGTTCGACTCGGTGTTGACGGCTTCGCGGTCTAGGAGAGCGGATTTCTCTTCTTTGTCGTTGGCATTTCTGGCGGAGCGGTGGGCGGTGATGCTGAAGGGGCGGTGAGGGGTGATAGTGAAGGGGCGGTGAGGAGAGGAGAGGAGGGAAGGGGTGGTTTGAGAGGGTCGTAGAGTTGACTGGGAACGGAAGAGGAGGGAGGTCCGGAGAAGATGCTTGGTCGATTGAGGGTGGGTCATGAGGGGCTGAGGTATCGACAGCCTGCGCCTCAGGCTATCCATTGGCCAATTTGAGCCTATGTCACACAAATGGCTCAAATAGCTCGGTATAGGCCTAAATGCTTGAATGAATCGAATGAGTACAATCGAAATGGGTTGATTGACTGTCTAAAAAGCGATTGTAGAATGCCTCTGAGAATGGGCCTAAATATGAAGAAAATGGGCGGGAAATTGGCTCAAACCAGGCCGAGGCGCAGGCGTGGCGCAGCGAGGGCGCAGGCTGTCTGACAGCCTATCTCCGGCCTATCTCGGCCCCATTTCCTTCATATTCAGCTCTATCTTTCGAGAGCGATTCTAGATAGATGCTAGGCAGTTGATTCTGTCTATTCAATCAACTCAATTCGATTCTACAAGCATTTTCGCGCTACTCTAGCCATTTGATGGAGAATCAGGGCGAGGCGCTGCATTGACAATTTCGAATTGAACTACCTGGCGCCTTGGAGTATCATGGAATACCTTCCGGGCTTCGCGTTCGACGTTAGCAATTTTTACGGGCACAGACCGGTGTCTACATGGGAATGGTTCTTCCCGAGCGAAGTGCCACAGGGCCAAGCTGAGAACAAACTCATCGGACACACAAAGATTAGGATAATGGAGCATCCAGAACCCATCCAGTATGAGTGGGATGAGGTTACTGTGGCGGGGGCCGGTGATCCAGATGAAGTACTCAGCAAAGGCGCTCCTGATGTGCTGGAGGAGAAGTGGGAAGCCACCCTTCCTTGTGGTGTTTGACGACTCCCGGCCATGTAATTCAGCACTAATCTAGTGTCGTCCCTCTGCCTTTTCATCCTTTGTACGGAGGCGTGCCCCAACGGACGATCAAGAAGAATCCCAACTGCCGCAAGGAGCTCCGCCGGAAGAGGAAGATGGCGATGTCTAGACGACCATTTTGGCGGTCGACACTGCGCGTTCCACTGACCAGACCGTACATAATAAGATGTTGTCGAGCTTTACGCCGCCAGACTCTCGCCCACGGTTCCAATCAACTCATGGTATTATAGGGGGAAACACCATTTACCGCCAAGGTATTTTGTTAGGTACTCAGACTTTCAAAATTTCATACCAAAGTATTTTGCATGCCCTTCAACACAGCCAAATCAGCTTCATATATAGTGCAAGTTCCTTAAGGACTAGATTTTGATCATTAAGGTATGATCTATGAACGTTCAATACGCGAGGCAAGTCTTCAATCGCACGACGGACCACGTCTGGTTATGTATCGGAGCAGCTTTTAAAAAAGCACCTATTCACGGACCAGAGTGATCGAGTGTATTATGTACCAGGCTTGCAGTAATCTTTCAACAAGAGTGGCACTAGTGCCTGGGAAAACTGCCCAAATAGCATTGCGACATGCTTGACTCGTTCAAACAATGAGAAAGGTGAAGAGCTTGAACCATCGAAGCTCGAAGTACCTTGACCAAATCTCATTATACAGGGTGTTTCACCACGCCGGGATGGGGTTTATCCCTTGTGTCACTGAATTGGCTGCATTGCATTACTTTGCTAGGAATCGCCTTCCCGCAATTTAGTCGATTTTCTATATTCCTCGTGCCAAGACTGCATTTGGCCAAGCCACTATTTCCAATAAGGCACGTTGCCGATTCAGTGACGCTGGGGATAGAGAGGACGTTAAGAAGGCAGGGGATCCCGCGGAACTGAGAATATGGCCCAGTGCCGTATACTCATTCCTGTCGATGACCAAGGTTCTACCATTAGGCAGAGAAGCCTTGGAATGCTTGACAACGTTCGTCGAAGTAAAGATGACTCAGCACCTCCAAGGCTCCAAGATATGCTCCGGACTCAGCTGAGGGGGCAGGGAGAAGAACAATGTTGGGTGTAGAGGCTGAGACGTGCCTGCTCCGTTTTATTATTCTGTAATCAAGACGTTCGCTTCTTGTGATAGTCCTGGACAGCGGACTCTCTCGCGCGCGTTCCACGATCGGTTTCAGCGGATAAATGGAGAATAGTGGCGCCGCTCCGGCTTGGTGGTAGCCCTTTCATGGGTGACCTTTTTTCTTCTACCGACGCGACGGACGTCTTCACACGAAGGTGCACGCCCTATACTTCATATTCCTGGCAAGTTTCTGCTGGTCTCCGCCGCCCAATATGCGATGTCTGACTTCCCCTCATAGCTGCTGCGATGCCACAGCCAGCCGGAATTCGTGCTGAAGATCATGTCGGGTATGGCACATCAGGCACGGTAGCCTTATATCCCGACACGAACACGGTTGTCAAATTCCCTCACAGTGCCGCAGGAGAAGATGACATACTGGGCGCCCGACCCCGCTGTCAAAGAGAAAAAGAGGCCTATGAACGACTTGCAACTCCTGGTCGTCCGACGACGATCTTGACATACCTCGGTCCATCGTTAGATGATAGAGGTATATTGTTGGAATACGCAGAGAATGGGAATGTCGAAGAGTACTTGCAAAGACGGAAGCCTCTAGAAGGGGTTTTACTCCACTGGTCTCGTCAAGCAGCAGAAGCTCTGGACTTTTGCCATTCTAAACAAGTATTACACGGAGACATCCGTTGTAGTAACCTCTTACTCGATCGACATCTCAATTTGAAACTAGCAGATTTCACTGGCTCGTCGGTCGATCAGTCGGAACCTTTGAGCTACTATAACACAGATCACCTCCTTCCTCAAGACAACTTTGTTTTATCTGCAAAGACAGAAATATTCGCATTCGGATCCACATTATTCCAGATGGTAAGCGGTAGTCGGCCCTACCATTCGCTAGAGAGCAATGAGAAAGAGCAAAGATTTCGGCTAAAGCAGTTTCCTGATGTTACTGGATATGGGCTTTTCGGAGACATCATAAGTAAGTGCTGGCAACTAGAGTATGGTAGTATGGCAGAGGTGCTGAAAAGTCTGGACGCTGCAGGTGTGTATTTCTCCGTTGCCGCTGATAAGGACACCGCTGATCACCTAAAGAACGTTCCCGTCGCCGGCAAGCAATTTTTTCGATGGCCGTGTCGTTATCTATCAGTGTGCTTGTCGTTCAGAACCTTCGAAAATAACGGACTGAATTAAGAGAGATAGAGTTCAGATGGAGTCGGCTGCATCTAGTCAGAATTGGCAGAATGGGGTTTCTCACCCGTATGTTTACCACATTTGTAGCATGGTCCCTTTATACTGGTAGTCCCAGATTGCCACGGCATCTCTGTTGGACTCGGACATGTGTTGCCCGTCTTCTTTGCCTCGTCGCAAGTGTACTCTTTCCTGATACTCCCTGTATGCTTAGGATCCTTCTCGCAATCTCTCCACCGGACTACAGCGTAGTAGTAGTGACACATATGGGGTTAAAGTCAGATTGTGTTTGTTCAGTAAGTATAATATGACTGAAAGTTCTAGCGTTGAAGTCTTAAGCAGGAGTGTAGACTGTTCCATCTACTACTTTGATGAATGAGAAAATAGGCCAATGCTGATTAAGTCGCCAAGGAGGACCTACAACATATATGCCAGCGCATGCATATGCTGGCAGGGTGTCGCATTGATTTGATTGGTAGTGGCTGCTCCATGCCATGGAACCCTTGTACGGGTGAAAATGGAAAAGATTTTCTTCCACTCCTAGGCAAGATCCGTAGGCGTCGGCCAGCTGCTGCCAATAAGTCACAGCGGTTTCAGGTATACTGTGGCACGGGCGCCATTTAAGCGTGGAGTAGCGGCTGAAGAATATAAAGAGACTTGCTCTGCCGACAAGCGCTGAAAGTGAAATGGGGAAGCCGCTACCAGGTGAACGAGTTATCTGCCAGGGACAGTTCATACGATGATTAGTGCGGCACTTAACACGCTTATATTTGTGAAAGCCTTCGCTTCCTTTGCCTTAATGTCCTCAGCCGGGCCGGGTTTTCTTATCGATGATCTTCAACATGGTGAAGCTCGAAATGTCAATCATCGCTAAAGGGTCGTCACTGAAGTCAGGTAACCTTGAGGCCGACGCAGTCGCTGGAGTAAGAGTATATCCGGAAGATTCGGCGACAGCGATAGGAGACTCGTCGGAACAGTAGGGTTTAAGAACGGCCTCGGTCTGATTGATTCTCTGCAGCTTTGCTGCCTTTATAGGATCTGCATTACGCTTATCGTAGATTATTTCACGAATAGAAGGCTCTTCCTCCATCGATCTCGAGAACACAATCGCCGACGATCGTTGAGATTTCGTTAGAAGCTTCAATTTCCCAATCGAGATCGTTCTCATCTAAGGGTTAGTCAGTTTTCAGTCCATTAGTAACAACAAAACTAAGAGAGAGCACTACCGTAATCGTCTTGGCCCCTTTCTCGCGCTGCATGTTATCAAAGCTCATAGCGGATGTTTCCGGAATCTCCGGCGATTCTCCAGGTTGGTCAATAACGGCCCTGGTGATCTCGTCTGCCGCTGTATCCTCCTTAAACGTGCCAGGATCTCGCTGACAGAGGGAAGATTATCATCTTCGGAATTGGAATCGGAATCGAGGATTTCTCCATTCTCAGAGAAGGAGGTACCTTCCTGGACGGGAAGTCTAGAGGGTTGAACGACGTACTCAGGGAGCAAGGCGAAGAGAGAATTGTCCGTCCCCTGCGGAACGCACACGGATGCCATCGAAATCTGGCCTCTTTCTACGGGAGAGGCTGTACAGATTGCGAACGAGACGCAATGCGAGATGGACACCCTTGCGGGAAGGTGAAAGATGGAGGAAGTGAGAAGAGCAAGCGCGTTGGCCGGGGCGCATCTGGATATTTGTAGCCAGAATGCAGTCTCTTCTCCGGATTATTGAGGCACCGGCAGCGGTCACGGTGGCTCACGTTGATCTTGGTCAATACGTCAGGCCCCCATCCCTGCCGTGAACGCGGGTCGAATCTGTAACATCCAACAGTGGCCGCAGGTCATCCTTGCTTCCTACTTAGCCCAGCTTACGGCTGTTTCCTTTCAGCTGTCGTTGGCACCAACGCTATTGCGTTACTGTCCTGGTAGATCTCCCGTAAGATTGTCTGCCGTGGTCGGTGGTACCACACTCGATCTCTGAGGTTGTGATGCTCTCCCCTACGCGCGTCCGCTCGGGGGAGTTCTTGATCTCATCCACAATGGCATAAACGGAGAAACCGCCTCTGGCTCTCTCGTGCTATTCACTCACGCCGCTGTTCCTTGGATACATCATCGTCGCGTGCCTGGTTGCATTTGTCCATGTTCGCTAAAACCACCGCTGCTGCCTGGGTGTAACGTCGCGCCACGCTCGAACCCGACCCTGTCGCAGCCTGAGTCCTGTTATTCTCGTGTAAGAAAGGTGCGTCATTTTGCCTGGGGTCCACCATCGGATTCGGAGTAGGGGCCTCGAGTCTCGCCGTAGTCTCCTAAGCGGGAACGACTGCATCTTCAGCTGGGCTGAATCTCACCCTACTCGCAAGCCGTCCTGCACATTGCATGGCTAGACGACGCCCCCAGCAATGCTGCCATTGGTCTTCTCGTACCTCTGGACCCATCCTCTTGGCGAGACGTCGGACGACAGGCGCACCAATTGCTGCCTAGCAAGACGATGGCTGCGACATCGGTTTCCCATAGTGTCTGCGGTATTTTCCTCATTGGTCCCCTCACCCACTCAGCTAGGCAAGGCCTCTTTGGACAGAGTTGATGGGTCGTGCCATCTGTATTGTCGAGGGCTGCGAAGTTTGTCGAGAACGTGGTTTAGTGCGGCGGCTTACTAGTGATGTTACCTCTGGATATTCAAAGTTCGGCATGACGTTCGCAAGCTGCTGGAGAATATTGCTGTTGATGTTGATCTGGGTGCAATTCCTGGCCCCTCACCTTGTGTCGATTCCAAATTTAGATCGTTGCGTGAGATGGTGTCGGAAAGAGCGCAGAATTTGTGTTGACCACGGCTCACAGATCCAAGTTCGGCCCTTCAGCATCGAGAACAGGCTCTGTTTTGGGCTGGGGGGACAAAGAGGGGCCAAAGAGGGCTTGCAAACATAGATTGGAGCAAGGATTCTGCTGGTCAAAGAATGTTCCTCAGGCAAAATCAGCCGAGCGCTGAGTGAACGCGAGTCAAGTGGTAGGCGAGCCCCCCCTCCCTCTAGTCACACAAGTGATATTGAGACCTTTGTCTCATTGGAGCACTGTCGAAGATTGAATCGACACCGTGAGAAGTCTGATGCTCGTATGCCTGAATTCTCAACCAGTTGTTGCCTGGCCCCACTAACGCGTCCCTCACAGCCATCAGTGCCAGCGTTAAGTCTGAAGTGTCTCAGTCGCTGGTAGAACCCCTCATAACAAACTGAAACTGTTGTATGCTTCATGGGTCCCGACTCGCGGAAAGGAGTCGACATCGTGATGGAGGCGTACGAAAGCGCTCGCAAATGAAGTGCCGCGGTGATATGGTTTGCAATAATGACGAGTGACAGGATAGACAAGAGTAGTTCATCCGAAAACATGCGCGAGCCTTTATTCTTCCTGTGTGGTGACTTGGGATGCAGAATGTACCGCCCGTGGGGCCCCAAAAAGCGCGAGATCAGCCGTTCTGAGCAGTGCGCTTGACGCGTTAGCCTGTTAGATAAGGTGGGCAGCGATGCAGAATTAGAGAACCTCGAGCTTATGGAAAGCGGCGAGGAGGACGGTTGATATATAGAATGAAAGTTCCGCTCGCTTCCTGAGCACTAGGCCAGAGACAGTAATTTGAAGTCGCCGCTTTGCCGCCATCCCAAGCTCTTGAGCCAGCCTGACACCGGGGGGGTCAGTTGGGGTTGGGGCGGTCGTAACGTAGCACTGCCAAGGGGTCTTTCGCGGGTTTGCTTCAGGCTAGCCCGGCCCTACTTCCCCCGGGCCCAAATTCGGCTCCCCCGGCTCCAGCGTTAGCTGCGTGCGCTAAGGGCGGCCTCACGCTTGGCCGAGAGGAGGGTGAGCTCGACCAGATCTCTGAACTCTTGGCATTTCCCTTCGCAAGCGCCGTAAGCGCGGTACTTCGAGGATGGCAAGCGGCTACAGTCTCCACAACAGACAACATTGCAGAGGCTACTCGAAACAATTTTGTGTGGTGACTGCTCAGAAGAATTCAATTACCACGAAAAGCAAAGCTGCACAGTAGCTTTGTAGAGTTTTACCTCTCGACCCGTCCGGCACAGTTGCTATCGTTACTCCATCCCTACTGCAGCACATGAACCTCGTGAAGCTTCCTCCGGCTGGTATTACCCACAGCGACGGCAGTCGAGCGACATGTCTCAAGAAGCCACCTGTGGTTGCATGCCCAATTCTAACAAGCTCATTCCAGGCTTGAAGCCTGACGGATACCAATTTTCGCCTCTCCTCTTCGTTACCGCACATGGGCCAAACCTGGCAGTTCTTCATCTTGAGGCGGAGACGGCAGGACCTCTGCAGCAGATCGATTTTTAGTGCAAGAATTCCCGGTGTTTCTTTGGGACTTGCTTCAATGTTTTCGAGATGACGATCTTTATGCCGTACATCAGCACTTAATGCTTCATACTGGCTTAATTCCACGGTGAATACTGGCAATCCCACCAGATAGATTCTCATACCCCGTTCCAGGAGATATGAAACCTGCATCTTCGATCATGTTTTTGAACTCTTCCTGATCCGGGAAACGTTCAATGCTTTCAACCAAATATTGATAGCTGTCCCTGTCGCCTGCAAATAGCTGCCCAATGAGAGGTATAGCTCCAAAACTCCATCTCTTATATATTGCGTTGAGCAAATTGCTGTTAACGCGACTGAACTCAAGACAAGCGAAGACACCGCCAGGTCGAAGGATTCGGAAGGCTTCCCGTAGTGCTGCATCTTTGTCCGTGAAGTTTCGGATGCCAAAAGCGACTGTGTAAAGATCCACAGACTCGGATGGTACTAATGGCATAGATTCGGCACTACCTTGCACGAAACCTAACCGTCCGGTATCTGCATATCGACTTGCAAGTGCCCTTTTTTTGCCTTCTGCCAGCATGTCAGGATTGATGTCTGCAATGGTAACTTTTGTGCTCAGGTCGCCATTGACTTGAGTTGTGTGGTCCAGTATTCGAAATGCTATATCGCCCGTTCCACCGGCCACATCAAGAATGCTCCACCCTTTTCCGCTTGTCGAACCAGGGTTCAGTGATCTGACGAAGTGATCTTTCCACAGTCGATGGATGCCAAGGGACATGAGGTCGTTCATGGTGTCATATGAGGATGCGACGGAAGAGAAGACCGCTCCGACTGAATTCTCGATCAGCATAGAGCTGGCAGCATGCAGGGGGTAGCTAACCCTTTTCCTTCTTCTGCGACTCCGAAACTGTCTCAAATCCAAAATGTGTAGTCCGGTCATCCTCAATCCTGTATTCTGTCTTTTGCGGCGGCTTGACGGAGCACGAAAAGCATCTATACGCAGCACGGTGGTAGGGTCTTCGTTTCGCACAATATTGCAAGCTTCTCCAAGCTGTACGGGGAAACAGAGGTGACTGTATCGACATGATCAAGTTCCTATTGGCACTGCTGTGTTGTGCTCATCCACAACTAGATTGTAAAGAATGTAACGCGAATCATCTCCAATTAATGCCGAGGAGACGGGATGCGTGTTGAAGCACTTGTGGTGGTCCGTGCTTACCTAAATTGGACTGAGGATTGAGTCTTTCTAGGCACCAAGTTGTCTCCCTTTCCAGGCAGTACATGGGGGAGCACGGGATGCCAAGATTTACACCTATCCCGCTGAGCAGTGATGTTCCGCTTGGTGAATTCCTACGTTATTCTACATCCCTGGGGTCATCTCCAGTCTGGTTCTTCCTGGGACTCCGCCATAGCTATCAGTGCATAACGCAATTCTCGCGAATTTTTTTACTCGACACTGAGATGCCAGAGCAAGCAACCCATGTCGCCCAACCACGGATTCACCAAGCGACCTTGACTACCGACACTTTTTTCCACCTCGCGAGACTGAAAAGAGATACAGTATCATGAGTATTTGACGTGCAATTTAGAACAGATAGAAAAAAAAGTCTCGTAAGTAGGTGATGGCCAAGCTAGACCCATCAACTTACAGCTGGCACACCTCCCCAACTCAGCCCACTGTCTCCCGACGCCGTGCCCTCGCTAGCGAAGCTCTTTGGATCCACCGGCCCCGTTCCATCCGCCAGCTCTTCCTATCCGGCACGCTTAAATTCCCCAAAGATATCCCGCCTCCAACGCTGTCAGCCTTCAGAGCAGCTGCTCACCGGGCGTGGTGGAGGCTCAGATGCGAAAACCCCATCCTTGCAGCTAGAACTAGGGTGGATGTAGATGGGAGGACATGGCTGGAGTGTGAGGCTCTGGAGGATGGGTGGCGCCGGAAGGAGTGGGTGGAGAGGACTGTGGTTGTGAAGGAGGGGAAATGGATAGGGTGGGAGGATTTGAGGAAAGAGTTCCGAGAAGGCGGAGGGGAATTTGCGAGGTTGTGTCTCGGGGTTTTGGGAGGGCAGAGCGTGGGGTTTTTGTTGAATGTTGATCATGTTATTACGGATGGGGTTGGGGTGAAGATTTTGGCGGGGATGTGGTTCCAGTTGTTGGCATCGGAGATAGGAAGCATTGCGGTTGGGACCGGTGAGAGTAAGATGGAGTTGCCGCCGCCATGGACGGATATCATGAATGAACACCAGGTCACCGAGGGACACGAGGTCGAATGTGCAGTGAGGAGGCAGCGGGAATTCCTCATGAGTGATTGCGTATGTTCCCTGCGCTCCGACCTCTCTGCTAGTCCACACCAGATGTTACTCACTCATAGTGACGCATTCTCTAGGCCACGAACCAGCACGGCTTCCAACTTCTCCCGGCCTCGCAGGCAACAGACGCGCAAATGCTGCACAAAGCACACTTCCGCTCTTTCTCGGTGGAAGAAAGCAGATTTCTCTTGCAATGTGTCAAGCTTGAACTCGGCCGCAGCGCTACAATCACACATCTTGGTCATGCCGCAATTGTACTTGCGATGTTGCGGGTGGAAGGACGTCTCTCTGCGGCTGTGAATTTGCAAGTGAGCCCAAGGTCAAAGTCCACAACATTCTTTTCGCCGCGTTGGATGAATGGGCGCCGATATCTTGATTCAGACAAACTTTGTGGCAGGGCTTACGTTTCTATATGCCAGGCCTTGGGCGAGGTTGTAGTCCCAGATGTAGAGCAGTACTTAGTTGCCAAAACTACGTTAGACATCGAGTGGCGGAAGATGGTAATCCGTGCTGCTAAGGCCGCTACAGCCTCATATCAGAATATCATGGAAAGGAAGAGTATTCTGACTGAGACAGTGCCGTTGATGAAGCACCTTGCGCAAAAGAAGTTCCAGTATGTCCATGTCTATGCCTCATATCTTGTGCTTACATTTGGGGCTTGCCAGAACTCGAGATGATCAGGTCAAGTCTGTATCAGCTGGCGTATTCCCTCCTGTCAGTTCCCGTCCAGCATCTTGCTGGAACCCCTGAGATCCGTTCTGACTGGAGAAGCAGTTCTTCCTGAGTGATGGCATCATGGAGCAGTACATCGCACATGAATATGATGCAAAATCGGTTGCCGAATCACGACCCGTTTTCTCACTAGATGATATCAAGTTCGCTGCGAATGCTGAAGGGCCTAATATGTGAGTGTTCGTTTGGTCTCCCCTACCTTCATCCAACCCGTCTTTCTGTTTTATAGCACGATGAAGGTGCCTGACGAGTGAAGTCTGCTCACTTCTCGTACAGCATTGTGAGAATGAGTTCTTGGAAAGACGTTATCACTTTATCAGCTGAGTGGAGGAGTGAGCAATATGCGGAGCCATTTGTAAAAGGATTTATGGATCAGATAACTGCGTTGATGTTGCTTGTAACAGAGAAACAATCATGAAGGACAAGAACAAGGAGGTCTACAAAATTTCAATAGAACGTATAGCGTTTGTTTTAGTGATAGTAATGGTGAGTGATCGTTTTGTCTCTAGTTGTCATGTTAATGTTAATTCTAAATTCGACCGCAAGCTTTCTTTTGCCCTACCGGAGCCACGTACTTTCTATTCGAGGCAGCAAACGTTAGAACTGGGATGGAGATTATGACGGACAGGACACTATACTCAAAAGAAATGCCCAATAGATTTTGGATGAAGGTATCGAATGTGTGGAAGGAGAAACCAAGCTTGACCATGAATGCCGCTATCAAGGAGATTTGAAAGGAAGAGCCTCGCAGCAGTGGGTGTCGCGTGGGATAGCAGTGACCACAGCTAGAACGAGGAGTCGTGGAAAGGGTGAGTAATGTTCGATGCGATTGTTGTGGAAAGAGAATAGGTAATTGTGAGATGAGCACGATATGGGATTGTACGGATGAGGGGTGCACTGTTGCAAGAGGTTGGCCGTCGCCTTTGATTAGTGATCCTGAGGCTTAACTAGTTGAACCCGATCTTCCCTTCCTTTTCACTTTGACCGAGAAGAAGCAGCTCTGCTACCTCTTCATGCCTATTTCCTACCACCAAGGAGAGTAGGGTCTGATCTTCAGAGTCTTTAAAGTCTCTTTCAATCTTGTCTTGGGCAAGCAGTAGCTTTACCACTTCATTATGCCCATTTTCTATTGCAAAGGAGAGTGGTGTCCAACCTCCGCGGGTCTTGGAAACTATCTCAATGTCATCTCGAGCAAGAAGCAGCTTCACTACTTCTTCATGCCCATTTCCTGCCGCAAAAGAGAGTGACGAGCGACCTTCAGTATTCCTTGAGTCTGCTGCAACGACGTCGTCTCGAGCGAGAAGCAACTCTATGACGTCTTCATGTGGATATATTGCTGCCCAAAGTTGTGATTATCCAACTAGACCAAAAGGGGAATTCCAACCTCAAGGTCAGACTCCGATCTCATATCTAAAGGAGTGGCGTCCGACCTCTAGCGTCCCTTGAGTCTGTCTCAACATCATCCCGAGAAAGAAACAGCTTCGCTATGTCTTTATGTCGACGATCTATGGCATAAGAGAGTGGTGTCCGACATCCAGAGCTCTTTGAGTCTGCCTCAATATCATCTCGAGCGAGAAGCAGCTTTACTACTTGTTCATGCCCGTCTTCTCCGCCCATGAGAGTGGCGTCCAATCCTTAGAGTCCTTTGGGTCGGCTTCGATATCATCTCTAAGTATGTATGCCAACAAATCTTTCAATCCAAAAACTGCTGGAAGTTGTAATGCTGTCACTTTCGTTAGGGTCTATTGACTGTATCCACAGAATTGTGGGTCCTAGTACCGTGATAGCAACGTTGCTCAGCTAGCACATAAGATCAAAGGCTTATACTGGAGGAACGTAAGAGTATCCTCTTTCACCCTTCCTTGAACTCGGCTAGCGTGGTTTCCCAACAGGCTTCCATGCGTGCAAACCCTGAGTTGACAATCGAGAAATGTGGCTCCCAAATGCTCAATCACGAGACCAAACAAAATCTCAAGTTTGCGACAATGGATGATATGAGTTGTACAAGGAGGCTGAAGAGCTTCTGCGCGATTTTTTCGATGCGGTACACGTCAATATCTACGACGTAAACTCTAGGAAGAACGTCTCGACTGCTCATCGGACGAGGGTCGACGTTTTCGATCCTCTTTATGTGGAAGGACAGGCTCTAGGAGCCCGTAACGATAGAGAAGGAGGCGTGGAAACATGACTGACGGGGTTTTGCTGATCTCTCATGGATCTCAGATATCACCTTGAGGTCGGGCCCAGACGTACTATATAGGAATCTACCTGAGGAAGAGCAAGAAAGATAATTGAGACCAGGATATCGCGTGAGGATTTTCAAGCCCGTCTCCACCATCAATAAATCTCTATAGTATCTCGCGAGAAGAGAGTGCATGGCGGCCACTCCATAAGGTCTGCCGTGACCGACCTCTCGCACTATGCGACTGCCGTTCTATCGAACCTATAGATCTCATCACTGCCGACCGCGTGCTTCCTCACGCAGTAGGAGAAGTGTACTTCTTAGCTCATAACCAGAAATAGAAATGGTAAGATGATACTTGAGGATATCGATAGCGCTTTGATTGACGCGTACCAGGTGCTGGCTGGAGAACCAGACTTCGAGCGAACCATTCCTCATGAAGATGTATGACACTCCATCTGGTGATCATTCTCGCAGTTAATTCTGTGCTTGATCTTTCAGCAACCGCTTTGAACCTTTCTTCAGTCCTTGCTAAGTTCAGAGTGTAGTCTGTCCACATATGTCGTTCGTCAATTTTAGGGCTGGACCAGATGCGTCACCACGGGAGAGTGTTGAGACAAGATCTCTGGCTATCACGAAGCTGTGAGGCAGGGCTTAGTTAGAATTAAGCAATCTAACGAGACGTTTGCGTCTCTTGCTGGTGCAGGCGATTCTGCCCGACTATCGAAAGGGGTCACGTACGTACCACGTGAGGTTGTGAAATTAGTCTATTATCAAAATTCGAGACCTTACTCTCTTCCTGTTGTAACAAGAGTCATGCAATGGCCTTCTTAAGACCGCCTAGATCATACCACCGATGTCGAGAAGGATCGTGACCTTTTCCATCTCAACCTAGTATTATTGCGGCGGATCTAGTAATTTTCCATGTCGCCTTGTAGGTAGTTAGAGTCACGATGTCAAGTCGTCGAACACACTCCCAATCGGAATCAAGACTACATGGATCAGCATTCAGGAGAACGAACGGCAGGACCCAAAGATCTGGACCCGACGGTCACACACTAATCAGTGTTTTAAAGACAAATGTAAAAAATCACTTTCAAACTGACCTATATCTTTCTCGCACAAATCTCTCTCGCCGCACGAGCAGCGGTCTCTCGACCATGAACAAACCCTTCCAAGTCTAGCCTGTGCATGAGCGAGACCTCGGAGATCTAGCTCGCTTTCGACTGGATCATTCTGTTAGGCATCAAAATCCAATCGCGAAGATTTCCCTTTCACAACGCGCGAGGCTAAGCCATGCTGGCCATATCGAGGAACAGGACCGTAAGAACATGAAGGATCCTCGATTCACATTGAGACATGTGTATACCAGAGCTGGAGAGAGTGGTGAGATTGTCCGATACGCGCAGTGGTCTTTTTTCTTGGACTCGCAAGAGACGGCCGAGCCGGGAAACTGTACGCCGTGGCTGGCTGATGTCGAGATCGATGCAATTCAGGTTCTGGAGAGCATTGCCAAACGGAGGAGGGATGAGGTGATAGAGGGTAGGCCTTTTGCATGTATGTGGGGTTGATCTTGATGTTACTCACCTCGACTCGGTATATGAGCAATGATTCTGTCCCAACCACAATTTTCAGCGTTAGCCCCTTTGTTACCAGTCTTTCCAGTCTGAAGTCCTTTGCATTCTCTGCACTTCCTCCGCCCATGACGATAGACAAATAGCATCACAGCTCATTTCCTGGGGTCTGTCCCTCGCCAATGCCCATCATATCCCAACATACGTCGAAGTCGATCCGACGAACCACCATGTCTATCTCCAGCTTGGTTTCCAAGCCGTCTCCGACTTCTCCATTGATCTTCGTCCTTTGGAAGCTCCAACCACCCATAAGGGCATGAACACGATCCACTTTGTCAGCCAGGATATCCGCCCCTGCTCTCTGTTCGCCATTTCCCCCGTTCTCTGTAACAATAACTTCGGCTCATTCCCCGAAATTGAATACGTCGCGTTTGGGCCTTCTCCGCTGTAACAACTCATGTACCCGCCGATCCTCAACTCATCAAATACCTCCAATGCATCCGCCGCCACGCTCGAACATGTTATTGCTCAGGCCACCGATCCCACAGTCCACCATCTCAAAGCCTTCGACCTCCTCGATCCTACTCGTCTCAAACGGCTAGGCAAAATGGAACCTCTACCGTCAACCGAACACGCACCCGCCATTCCGCCCTCACGTTGCGTCCCAAAACACCACCACAAACATTCCTCTCGTAAACCACTTTTTCGCTGCTCTTTTCCCCAGCGTGAAGAGTACATGCGTGATCGGCTGTATTTGTTCCTATCTGTCCTCGTCGTTAGGCCGGAGTGGCAGCGGCGAGACGTCGGAGCCATGTTGCTAAAACACGGTCTGGAGTT
>JAABUK010004193.1_pt1 | contig 23690 bp, 26 predicted proteins | sample 5559141 | NCBI WGS metagenome assembly JAABUK01 (sample SAMN10711869, study PRJNA513367) | rock metagenome | isolation source: Antarctica rocks | place: Antarctica: Victoria Land, Pudding Butte nord | collected 2016-01-03
ACCTGGGCATCCAATCCATCCATGCCATTGGTTTGTCACTGAATACGAGAAATTGTGATAGCAGCGCACTCCAAGTTCTGCCAATGCATCAACTACTTCGACCGCCTCTGGTACTATGGCAGCAGCTAATGGTGCAGGTGGAGGCGTGGGGACCATGCGCACTGCCGGAGCTACGTTAAGCACCGTCACAGCTTTGTTGTGCAGATATCTTGCTGCTACATAAACCTCAGCCATATTCTGTGCTGCTCTCTGGATCTTATCTATGTTGTACTTGCCCTTGGTGGGAGTTTCCCACTCATGGACGTCAAATTGAAATCCCTCCCTTTGCAGTAGCTGCCGGTCCCTCTTGGCCCAACACTCACGGTGTTGGCTTGCACGACGTGCAAGAATCGCTGCGAATCGAGACGTAATTGATCCCAGTCCACAGCATTCATCGTGACGCGAGCGATCACCTCGCAAGGTCAATACGCTGGTAGCTGCAAGGGCTGACGGCACGATGAACGCAGAGCGTACAACCCCGCGCATATCCACATTTGGCATCTGGGATAAGGTTACGGTCGTATCTACGGTCGCCCTGACCGTAGGCTTACGGTCTCCAGACCTCTCCAGACACCCCCCAGACAAGGAGATTACAACGCTTTAGCCAGCCAGCAAGTCTGATCGCATATAGAAGAAGACAAAGGTCAAATGTGGAAGACATCAAGACAGTCTAGAACGGTCTTGAAAACCTGCATATATGATCCTGCTGCGCAAAAAGGATCTCATGGTGTTTGTGTCCGTGGAGAACAAAGGAGCATGATGTAGCTGACCTGCATGGGCCACATCTCAATCATCTCCCATCTGACCTTGCCAATCTTGAGGGAGCGAGGCTGGCTGTGTCTGTGACACTTGACTTGCAACACAAAGATAGCATTCACAGCTTCCTCATAGGCTTCTTCTGCCTCTTTTTGACCACCTGCATGGACCGGGTCATTCAGCATTTGTATTGGAATGACAACCAGAACTGTCGAGAGGAAATGATGACACAAAATGCCAAACGAAGTACAAGAATGGACAGACATCTTGTCTGGCGGTCCTTCCTAAATGCTTGTAGGTGTATGAGGCCTATGATGTATGTTCAAGTCATGCACTCAAAGCACTGCACATGCTACAGCACACACAAACAGGCTAGCTGGTAAGATGCCTACATGCAGCAAGCTGTCTCACCAGGATAAGACCCATTGAGGAACTGCGACTTGAGCGTCATGTCTTCCTCAGGAGAAAGCTTCGAGCCTGTACAGCATTTGAACAAGTTGTGGCAAGAGCTGCCTAGCACACACAAGTTGCTGACTGCCCTTGGTCACTAGTCCTGGCTATCTGGGCTTGACTGTAATGGTTGCACAAGGCAGCTGCCAGGAAGTCCTAATGCACTGCAGTCATCGTCTAAGCATGTAAAGGCCTGTTGTGCAGTGAGTGCAGAACACAAGGCAGCTGTGGATGTTGACGCAAGCTACGGTTATTCAAGGAGAGGATGTAGTGGTGGAAGGCTGCACAAACTCTCAGATGCAAACAAAACATATGCATTGAAGGAAAAGCAAGAAGGAAGGAGAAGCATATGGGAAGGAGAAGCATAGGGAAAGAAGGAACTGTGCAAGAAGGAGAAAGCCATGTTTTGAGCTGCGGGCATGGTCTTGCATGTACATTTGCACATGATCGATCCCCAGGCATGCTCAACCAACACCTTGCCTCAAATCTTTTACCCCTGTCTTTGTTGTGCAACTGACCTATGCCGGCTACAACACAAAATAGACATGTAGTAGCAAGATCACCTGCTGCGCTTCTTCTGCAGGCTTGCACAGCAGCTCTGTTGGCATGTAACAACTTTCCATTGCGGTCAAACAGGAAATTGTGCAGAGGGCTTTGGTGGTGCATGGCCAATATTCGCATGGCGGCATTTGCTCCCAACTCCACAATGTGCAGTGTCGCGCTTTCAACAGTTTCAGGACCTGTTCGTACTCTGATGTGCTGCAGATAGAAAGAAGACTCAAATTTGAATGCCATCTTGCTACTGGTTGAAGCTGATCACAGACACATGGTGGGCAAACAAGCTGAGCTCTGCTGAGGTATTGTTTGAATGCACGTCACTGAAAAAGTGCTGAGGTGTCCATCGAGGCTGCAGCTACATGTGACATGTTCCTTCAAAGCTTTCTAATACAGGTGGAGCTGCAGTTGATCGCTCATGGCATCATACGATGGCAGCTTACCTTGCTGTCAAGTCTATTCAAAATCCGTGGGCCGTTGGCATGAACCCCTTGTAGACAAGGCTCCAGCAGAGGGGTGATGTCAGAAGAGGGCTGAGTGACTTGCTCTCCCTGCAATGGTCACACAATGACTGATGTGTGCAAGTGCTGATTCAGCTGCACAGATCATGTGCAGACAGTGCCTTGTAGCACCGGATACCGGGAATGTTTTGTCAGCAGAGGTTACGAAACACGATGGTGCAACACAGTGGTGCAGAATGTGGATCAGCCATGTGCAATTTGGAATGAAGCAAATGGCACAATGCATGTTGAATGCATATTGGTAAGCTGCGGGCACGCAAACACCTTGCAGCTCTGCAAACCCCAATTATGCCATAGCTTGAGTGTCGCCTCATCTATGCTTTCCACAACCTCAGCACTTGATGCTATAGACCTGGGTGCTCCATATCGCTTAAAGCACTCAGTATTCTGAAAAAACACATGAGCCGCTGGACGCAAGTTGTCTGCACTGCGTCAACAGTAAAGAGGGTTAAACAGGACATGCAAATATTCTGACTGCCAGTTTTGATGAGGCAGTGAGCATTAATGCGTGACACTAACCTGTGTGACACACTGTACATGCCAAAGGCTGCGACAAAGACAGGGGTCTGCAGCTGGTGCAAGATCTGTAGATCACTGATTGTCCAGATCTTGTCAGCAAATTCTGCTGTACTCATTACAGCAGAAGCTGTACTCATGACAGCAGAAGCTGTTGTTGAGGAGTGTCTTGCATGTAATGGGGTGGCTGCATAAGGGCAAAGAACAACGTGAAGGCGTTTTGGCTGGCATATCCTTGCAGTGGAAAAAGCCAAACAGGAACGCTGCATACGTATCACCTTACCAGGCATGCTGAAACTACGAAGGCCTCTACAAGACAAGCATTGCGGTTTACGAGTGACCAAGGAAACACACAAACACAAAGTCGATAAGGTACTGTGATGTCGGCTCAAGCCCTTTTTCAGGCAACCGTGAGCTTGCACACGCCACACGATACAAAATCACCCGGAGACTGACAGTGTGCCTTCATGCTAGAAGTGACTAGGCAGTCACGCAAATGCTCTTCAACTCATCAGCATCACTAGTCTACATCGCTGTATCAAGAAGAGCATTGCAAGTGCTAGGGCCTGACAAACACAGGAAGTCCAAATGTGAATGTTGACTTTGGAAAGCTCTGGACAATAGACTTGGACAACTTTGAACGTCATACTAGAAGTGGGTTGCATTTTCCAAAGGCAGTTGGGTACATGATACACTGCCAAAGCCCTGGAAGAAATGTTTGCTGTGCAAATGACAGGGGTCTCAGCAGCATACCCACACCAGCAAAAGCCAATTTGAAGGCGGAGTGCCCAAAGTCTCCATTGTTCAACCTGTTTGGGTGCAGATCTCATCAGGGACAGCTCAAAGAAAGAAAGAAAAGCCTGTCAGCAAGAACTTGAAGGAAGAAGAAAAAAGCTTGTCGGCACTTCACACAAAGAAGGAAGAGTATGCTGTGGGCACTTGAAGACAAGAGCCACTTGGGCCACCACTGGAAGAAGAAAGAAAGCAGTCAGCATGCCAGAGTCCATTTAAAAAGGCTCTGGCATCCACAAAAACCATTTTCAAGAATGCCCTGAATTGCTCCTCAGGGTTGTTTTGGGCAGGTCAAACATCTGCAGTGCCAGCTTCCCAGTGGCGGAAGTTTGTCAGCACTCCATCCAGTATGGGCTGCGCATCTTCAAACAACTCCACCATGGTCTTGAACAGAGGAATTCCCACAATGTTGAAGAAGCCCAGCTGCAAACACAATGCTTTTGTTCGATACGAGAAAACGTCATATCGAAAACTCACAAAACAGTCTTTTTGACGACAAGTGACACATGTGTCTTCCCCTAGGGTCAGGTACGCACACCCCCAGTAGTGTACCAGCCCCTTGTGTGAGGCCCTGTTTATCACATAGAATGTGCCCCATCATGGCTGGACAGCCATACAAGCATATGCCAGTCGCAGACTGGTGTGTTGCACTGCGTGTGTATCATGAACTATTGTGATCATGGTATGGGTCAGGTCAGACCTTGCTTGACAGCTGGAGTGATGCTCAGCATAACCTATGCCAGGCGCAGTGACATTGGCAGATGTTCTGTACAGGCATGTCACTAGTTCCAGCACTCACAGAACAAGAAGTACTGACAGCATGGATCAAACATTTGCAGGCCAGTCTTGTGTATGCAGGATGTCCAGCTGCACACTGCATTCTCCAACCTATCATTGACACTTGACCAGTGTACCCCAGGTAGACTATGATAGTGCCAGTACAGTGCAGCATCACAGTCTCCCCACCCAACTCATGCAGGCAGCTGCAATGATGTGGGCATTGCACACACACAGACATGCGCAGCAACTGTCATGTTGCACCTGCGTTTGACCGTCTCAACATGCAGGCATTGCAGTCACACTGCTCAATGACAGTCGTATTGTCGTGCGTGCCAGAGCTGGAGTCTGCAAACTTACCATTCTTCCCCTCGACGACAAGATGCATGCAAAAAAGGCGGCACCAACGGCAGAAGAGGGCTGGTAAGGGGACAATAAGGGTGTACACACAGCACGGCATAAGGTTCTACATGCAGTCAGGAGGTAGTATGGGAGTAGTTTGGGAGTAGTACGGGTTAGGGGCGGGAGTAGTACAGGTTAGGGGCAGGAGTAGTATGGGTTAGGGGCGTTGAGTGCTGACCTGTGACCTGGTCATGCCCCCCTTCATGGAGCGGTCCATGAGGGGGCTCACTGCCAGCCCAGCCCCCTTCTCCTTGTCTCCCTGTCAGGCAAGCCACCCCTCAGCACAGCACAGCATAGCATAGCATAGCATAGCATAGCATAGCATAGCATAGCATAGCATAGCATAGCATAGCATGGCATGGCATGGCATAGCATGGCATAGCATAGCATAGCATGGCATGGCATGGCATGGCATAGCATAGCATAGCATAGCATAGCATAGCATAGCATAGCATAGCATAGCATAGCATAGCATAGCATAGCATAGCATAGCATAGCATAGCATAGCATAGCATAGCATAGCACAGCATATCATATCATGGCACAATACAAGGCGTGACCGTACAATGCAGCACTGCATAAAGCAGCACAGATATCATGGCGCAATGTGAAGCAGCACAGCACTCAAATGCAGCAGAGCATCAAGAGCCTGGCATCTGGACATGGACAGCAGTCATGGAAATACAAGTCAGAACACTGCATTGGCAGCGAACATGTCAGCCGTCAGATAAGAGGCAAGCACTTTAGAGCTATACAGGGACACCCCCAACTTCAGAGGGAGAGTAGAGCAGACTCTCCGCTTCCTCCTTACCAAGTTTCAGCTGTTCAGACACTTTCACAAAAAGCTCTTTCATGTAAAACACACCTGCCGGAAGAACTCCTCCTCCAGTTGGAGGGCCCAGCGCTTGTGAGTCTTAGGGTCCACTGCCAGGTGACCAATGTCAGCGCACTTCAGTAGCATCTGCAGCACAAGACTCCTTGTCATGATCTGCGATGACTGATGCAACCACCACCACCACCATTACATCACCACGACCACAGTACCGCTATCACCAGAACCTTTATATTCCCACCACCATCACATGACTACCTCCACATTGTGATCACAATCCACCTCTACGTTCCTACCAACACCACCACCACCTTTACATTCCTACTACCGCCACCATTCAGCTTGCAAGTAGGCCAGTAGGACCTGCCTAGGTACGTACAGTACCCGCTCATGTATAGTCACAACATCTCTGATTGTGGTGTACAAACGTGGACAAAGCTGCTGGGTGGCAGCAGCAATACAACGCTAGTTTGTCCCGTCATGCTTTATTGCTCATATGCTTTTGCTCTGGGCTGCTGCCTTGGGAGGCTTCCAGTATGATCGCTGAAAAATGCAAACTTTTTTGTTCTGTTCTGTTCTGTTCTTTTCTTTCTCATACGCTTTTGCATCATCAGGTGGCACCCAGCCTTTGTCAAAGCATGGCTACAGCATGCTTACTGAACAACAAAAGGTGGAGGAGATGTTGTTAATATATATGTGTTGTTTGATTTGTGACAAGCTGTGCATTGACTAGCTCGCTCATGTACCTGTTTGCTAGAATACAACAAAGCGAGTCAGCAGGCAGGCCAACGTAGTGGGCTGCTACCACTTAATGGCAGGCTCTACATGCAAGCCTTCTGGACCACTGATGCAGACATTGTAGACATCAATCTAATTGTCATGTACATGTGCTTGCTGATCACACATGTGCTTGCTGATCACACAGATCACACATGTGCTTGCTAACCACACATGTGATTGCTGATCACACATGTGATTGCTGATCACACATGTGCTTGCTGATCAGATGGCCTAGTACAGTAGACCTGTACAGTAGACCTGCAGGTCTACTGTACAGGTGCTTGCTGATCACACATGTGTTTGCTGATCAGAGGGCGCAGTCACCTGATGCGCCAACGTCTTGTCCTCTGGCTTGATCTTGTCCCAGTCTACCTCTGGGGACTCAGACTTGTTGGCTGATCCCTTACTGTTGGCCAGCGGCCTCTTGAATGCTGCCTGCACCACTCAATACTCAATCACCTGTCTTTGACATCAACAGCTGATGGTTGGTTGATGACATCACATCACAGCGCTGCACCTTGGCTGCAGCTACATGGCAGGGTTTGCAGCGCATCCTTCCTGCAGGGTACTGCAAGCTGACTGCCCAGATTCTTGGAAAGACATTCAGCACGTGCATTGTAAGAATCAGCTGCGTTCAGAAGCGGCCTGCATTTGTCTCATCAACATGTGCAAACACTATGCAGCCTTACAGTGGTGCTAAACACTCTTCCAGTCAGGCTTTATTGCATTTGATCACAAGATACTTGACTTGCAAAACAAGCACAAACAGGCATGCCCTGCAACATGATTTCAACAGTGTGCTGTATGACGAGAAAAAGCATATTGCATAACACATCATGGCGTGTTTCTGGTCAACATGAGTACGCATGATTCGATGCCATGTGTGTACCGTCTGATGAGAAGATGCATGTTATGCAACAGATGATGGTGTTTTGCTGGACAACATGATTGCAGTTGATTCAATGCCATGTGAGACTGCACAAGTCACCTGAAACCTGGAGGTGATGTCAAAGTGCTTCTTCATGTCAGTGCCCAGCACCTGATTGATGCAACAGTTGCGTACTTGCATGATGGTCTCCGATGTCAGGGCAGCAAACTGCAGCAGCACATGCTCTCACCTCACTATCACATGCTCACACGTTAGCTAATACATGATGACTATCACAGGTTGATGCTTCACTAACACATGTTCACACCTCACGGTCACATGCCTACACCTCACCATCACATGCTGGCCATCACATGCTTACACCTCGCTATCGCATGTTATACCTCACAATCACATGCTCACAACTGACAATCACACGCTTTGAAATGTCAGCAGGTCTGCAAGGCAACAAGTTTCCAAGACACTAAATGCTCTATTGTATGGCATGTGTTCTGTTGGCCAAATGTTCAGGTCCACAGAGTTCCAGACATCGAATTAGCGAAAAGCTATCCAGTCAAGTAATCCTACTGATGAGCAGCATGACAGCAGGACTGATATTGAGAGTGCAACATGTGCAGACTGTGTTAGGCTTTTGATCATGCTACATTGTAGGCGTGAAAGCTGCCTCATCTGGCACAAAGGCTTTCTTTAGGGCTGGAAACATGCCGCAATTGAGTCCAAGCTTTACTGCTGCAAATAGCACGGCTATACTGACAGGACTCACCTGATGCCTACTGTGAAACCTACAGCTTACTGTGGTAACTGGAATTATGACCAGCTTCATCAAGTACAGACAAGCACGTGATGAATGAAGATAGCTAGATGACTGATTCATTGAAAGGCTCTGCATGCTTCTTGGATGAGTACAGACTTGCCGTGCAAGCTGCAGCCTCACTGATACTGTGTTGCTCACTGACTGACTGCTGACCTGGATGTACTGACACGAGGGATCAAACAGGCATGCCACACTGATACTGTGTCGCTCACTGACTGACTGCTGACCTGGATGTACTGACACGAGGGATCAAACAGGCATGCCACACTGATACTGTGTCGCTCACTGACTGACTGCTGACCTGGATGTACTGACACGAGGGGTCAAACAGGTGTGCTTCACTGATACTGTGTCGCTCACTGACCGACTGCTTACCTGAATGTACTGACACGAGGGGTCAAACAGCAGCCTAGCAGCAGCAGCGCAGTGGTGATTCTCCAAGGGGGACTGGTCATTGTAGAGAATGGCCAAGGGACTGGCAGTCTTGATGAGGAAGTCGTTGTTCAAGCCTCCATGCTCGTAGTCGTGCGTGATGGCAGACCAATAGGAGGACATGTACTGGGCTCTGCTCACTGCCTTGCTCTTCAGGATGCCTCCGTGGCACAGCAGCATGTGGGTCATCTGGAGCACTGATGTGGCATGAATGCTGCAAGCCAGCAACTGTCAGTGCCAAAAAGGTGCACACACGCCATCCATCCTTTGAACCCAATGCAATCTGGAGCATGAATGCTGCAAGCCAGCAATTGTTAGTGTCAAAGCGATGCACACATGCTATCCATCCTTCAGACCCAATGCAATCTGGAGCTCTGACATGGCATGAATGCTGCAAGCCAGCAATTGTCAGTGCCAAAACGGTGCACATACGCTATCCATCCTTCAAACCCAATGCAACAAAGGTAGAAGTGCTGTGAAGTTTGCGCAGAGCATTGCTGTTCAGTATGCCTCTGTGGCACAGCAACATGTGGGTCATCTGGAGCACTGACGTGCATGAGTGCTGCAAGCCAACAATCAACAGGGCCCTCACAAGGATCCACAAGGGAAAGCATCATCAGCATCGTGGTACTGATGAAAGGGAAAGTGAGCTTCTGTTGAAACCTTGTAAGCTGCCATACAGTCTGTTACAGACTGCAAACACTGCAATCACTGGCCAGGGCTGAAGCTAACAGATCGAGGACACATCAGCAGCGGATGAGCAGCTCATGACAGGTTGGCAGGAAACTCTGGTCAAGAAGCAGGGGTGGGGGTTTGGGGGGATGGGGGCAGAGATTGCATACCTATTGTGGTATGGGTTGTTGGCGTCATAGCCGCTCTCAATCCTCTGAAGCCAGTTGCACAGCTTCTGCTCATTCAGCTGGAAATCCCGAATCATGCCTGCTTGCTTGTACAGGTGAAATCCCAGCATGGACAGACTGGCTCCCGAACAGGCTTCAGCAAACCCAAAGATGTCAAACTGCCAGTTGGACTCAGCATCCTGCAGAACATGCTTTCATGGTTGTCAGGACAGTATCTGTGTCGTTGCATGTTGCTGAGCAAGCGAGCGAACGCTGCTGTGGGTACCAACATGTAGAGCTCAAGTTTTGTATGTGTCTGTACACATACATTGCTTGAGTGGAAATCAGTCAATGAGGGAGCCAGCAACTGAGCGTGTGTGAGTAAGCTCATGATGGGTGAGTCATCAGAGAGTGCAAGGGTTTGCGCCAGCAAGCAGGTGAGTCATGAACACATGCATGAGTTGCTACAAGAGCAGCCACATCAATGCAAGCACAGGTCCCGGGTCATCACACAGGTCATCACACAGGTCAGCCAAGGAGTGACTGAGTACGTAAGACAAGCAACAAGTCATACACAGGTCCCACAAACTGACTTTGACTGCATTCTTCCTTGCATACAACATGTTGAGGCACATCTCACGACATGCTAGTGCATAAGCAGGTCGAGTGAGACCTGGGCAGCCTGGTATAATTCTTGACTTCTCATTAAACTGACCCATTGAGTTGACGCCAAAAGGCGTAGCCTTTTCTTTTCTTTTCTTTTCAGGTAGAGTTGGTGAGCAGAAGGGTCAAGATTGTTAGACGTCAAGCTTGTCAAGAGTGGGTGCAATCATGAGCGCAAGCTAGACAGGTTTGCCACCTTGAGCCAGCGCTCTATGACTGGTGTGATGTTTGCTGGGATGAAGGAAGACAGGGAGCCTTGACGAGAAAGGCTGGTGATCAGTTCGGAGCCTGCTGCCTTAGACGCGCCTCTGGCCAGCTCTCTTGGCACCCGATGACTACCCTGCAGTCAAGTGGAATGAGGTGTAGGTTGCACTGATTAGTCATGCACACACTAGTACCTGCACATTGCCCCTTCCTGGCGGTCTGATAATAGGCGGTCTGACAATAGGAAAAAGGCTATGCAGAGCTGGAAAAGGAGTCGAATGGCAAGGCAAGGCAAGGCAAGGCAAGGCAAGGCAAGGCAAGGCAAGGCAAGGCAAGGCAAGGCAAGGCAAGGCAAGGCAAGGCAAGGCAAGGCAAAGCAAGGCCATGCAAGGAAAGGCAATGCCAGGCAAGACAAGGCAACGAAAGGCGATGCAAGGCAAGGCAAGGCAAGGAAAGGCACTGAGAGGAAAGGAAAGGCACTGAAAGGAAAGGCAAGACAAGGAAAAGGCGTACCTGCAGCAGCTGCAGCATGGATTTGCCCACTTCGTTGTCCATGCCTTCATCAGCCAGCAGCTGTGTCTCCAAGGCAACAGGGTTCCTGAGGTGTGTGTCAGACTCACTCAGAATATGGTACAGGTCCATGGCGGTTTGCACCGGCGGCCGCTCCCCCTGCAGATACACCCCCGGTCACACCCCAAACATGTCCAATATAATAATAATGTTATTATTAGTATTAATAATAAAATCGCTTTCCAGCTCATGATGTCCAATATCTGTTGTGACAAATCGTCAAGCTGATGGCAACATGACAAGGCCCAAATGGAACTGCATGGATAGTCAAATGCTGAATGCAGTGAAGAAACCCACATGCGATGAGCAAGCAACAAAGTGTGTGTACAATCAGGTTGACATCATGAATGCATGTGCCTACTTCTGTGCTGTGCTCTACTGCATGGCAGCACGATACCACATAGTGACAATGCTGCATGTGCTGTGTGACCGCATCCCAGTCAGCAAATTGTTCCAACATGTGATGTGACATACGCATTTCAGCACACTGACATGCATACATTCTGCCTGAAGTCTACTCAGATAGCGTGGGCTTTGTGTATGTCTAACATCAGGATCACACTGCTTGCATACGGTCATGAGGTACAAGACAACTTGAGGTCATGATCAGTGTGACAGGGTGCAGGAGCTTGCCGCAATGAAGGCATGCAGGAAGTTGAGAGTCTTGTCGATGGGAGTGTCTGCATCAAAGCCTGAGGACTGGGGCTCAAACTTGTCATGCATGACAGCATCCAAGCGCTGTGCCAGAGCCTTTGCCTCAAGCTCTAGCCTCAATCTGTCCTGCTGCATGTCAGCTGAGTCTTGCTCCAATGCCTGGTTCTGCCTACAATCACATCTCTTTTAGCTTGGCTTTGCAACTCTTTCTGCACCTTCATGACTGTATGACAGAAAGGTCCAGAAAGCTGCCTTGCAGATTGTGTGGCTCATTAAGAAAGGACATGCTCGTGCAAAAGCGCGCCTATTGCTAACTGCTCTTGTTGTAGGGCTGTCAATATGGGGGAATATCGCTTGGTTGTCTCAACACAGTACGCAGAACCAACACACTGATTGTGTCGTAAAGCGTTGCTTAGACAGCTTCAGATGGCTTACTTCTGAAGAGCTTCTTGCTGACAAGACAGCTGCAGCTCCAGCTCCTTCTGCTGAGTCACGTTGTACCGTTTTACCAGCACAGCAGGGGATGAGTCTACTGGATCCTACAAGCATACACCAAAACAGCATGCAACACCTCAATCTGGATCTTTCCCTGCTATCATTTATTCACTCATTCATTCATTCATCCGGATCCACTATAGACATATCTTCCTCCAAGGGCAGGTGTCTGCAGTTTTGACGACCTCCCTGTGTCTCTTGCAAGCAGTGGCACAGCTTTGATCACATATGTATGATGGCTTGATTTGAGATGATGAGTCAGTACTTGTTGGACGAATTAGTACTTGTGCTGAAAATGTGCATGACGCAACAGACAGGATGATATCTGCGTATGCTGAGTGCAAGTACTACATGTGATGCAGATGTCAAGGTGCATCCGAAGTGTCACAATTGTTCAGGTATGCAGACTACGTATCACAGCCACAAGCTACAGTCAATCATATGAGGTCTGCAAATGTGCTTGTTTGGCTGGTGCTACAAGGGCTGCCAATGTTGCACTGCTTGCCATCACAATGCTGCAGTTGCAGGACACAAAATCTGCTGACGCTGCACTTGGCAGCAGCAGATGCCACAGACAGGGTGATGTTGCATGTAAACGTCGCTCGAAAGAAATGGTAGAGACAATACAGAGCAGGTCAGAGAGAGCACATCATGTGCCTTGTGCATGTGTGCTTTGTGATGATGGGCCTGCCTTGCAGCAATAACTTGCTGCCACACACAGACAGGCACAGGAACTTGGTCAAGTCTTGCAATGTGTCATGATGACCTGAGCTGTTAATGCCAGGCAGTTGATGTCCTCATCAGTTATTTGCAAATCAGCTTGCACACAAAGTGCTTGTGCAAGCAGTAGTGCAGCGGCGGACAAGAAGAATCGGCGCAGAGTGTGCAGTTGTTCCGCACTGGGCAGGTGCCATCTGAAGCTTTGTGACATCATGACTCAAGAGAACTACAGTGCAGCGGCGGACAAGAAGAATCAGTGCAGGAGTGTGCAGTTGTTCCGCATGGGCAAGTGCCATCCGAAGCTTGTGACATCATGACTTCAGAGAAGTACAGTGCACATGATGCATGGAGTGTTGCACCTGATGTGCAGCGCATGTGAGCATGTCTTGAGTCTCTAAAGGGGAAAGACAGTGTGCATGCAAAAACACCTCAAGGCGTCCACGTGAGTGTGGCTGACCTGCATGGGCCACATTTCAATGCACTCCCATCTCATTGCGCCCCCTTTCTCTGGATTGTGGTGAGCCTGGGTGTGGCAGTAGCGCTCCAGCTGCAGGTGGAAGATGGCCTGTACTGCATCCTCGTATGCAGTCTGTGACTCTTCTTCTCCGCCTGCACCAACCCATCATCCTGTTGCACTTCTGAAGCAGATTTGGGAAGCAGATTTGGGGAAGCTGTTTTGCATTGAGGAGAACATCTGTTGCACCATCAAGGCAGCTGCGCGCTGAGGACGATTTGAGTTCCTCGCTTGCAAGTCAGCCAAGCCTTCGCCCTGGCTGTATGCTTGAAAAGAAAAGAAAAGAAAAATTTGCGCTTTTCAGCAATCATAACAGGAGCCTCCTAAGGCGGCAGCCCGGAGCTGGCTATATGCTTTCCAAGAGTAGATGCATTTGAGTCAGGCCATCTGTCTGCAGGGCTCTGAAGGGCAACCAGTCAATGCACAAACAGCGTAAACGCACGTAGAGCATAGCACAGCATGACAGTTGCTGCATAGCTCACCATGGCTGTGCAGTGCCAGCAATGAGGGCAGCTCAGGATCTCAAACACCAAAAAAGAATAGAACACAGCGAACTGGGCAAAACAGAGGAGAGCAGAATCGCATAGAGCAGAGCATGACAGTGTTTGTGACTGACCCGGGTATGAGCCCAAGTCAAACAGTGCCTTGAGAGTGACATCTTGCCCCTGGGAGACTTTCAGGCCAGCTGTACTGTGCAGACACGCCTCCATTGCAGCATCATTGGCAACCAGAAGCTTGCCATGCTCGTTGAAGAGGAAGGTATGCAGCGGGGCATGTTGCATCATCGCAGCGAAACGCTTGTTGGTATTGCCAATGTGCTTGTCAGCTTTGCTAGCCTCCATATCAACAACATGCATGATTGCTGACTCCGTTTTGCCTGGCAAGGTCTGGACCCTAATTGGCTGCAGCAGCAGCAGGCCAGTGAATGTCAAGCATCAAAAACAGGATTGTGCATAGACGACAGGGGTGAGTTGTAGGGCACAACTGTTACCATTCAAGCCATGACATGCAGCAAAGATTGCACAGTGCTGCTCTACAGGCTGTAGGATTCAGGCCCAATCATTCTTGAGATGATGTTTGGGTGGCTGCCTGCTACAAGCAGCAGAGTTCTAGTGAACTACATGCTTTTGATTGCCGCAGGGTAGGCCTTGCCTTGCTTTCAACTCTTGCTTTGCAGCCCAGCACGTCATCTGCTATGCCACTGAAGAGTGGCCCAAACAGCTTGTATGTATCCATTTTCGCTTGCTGTACAGCCTTTCCCTGTTGAAGGCATACACAGCCATTGTACACAAACGGAGCTCTGGATCACATCTGTCATGGCATAGACACATTGCCACAGAATACCTTTTAGGCGACCCACTGGTTGCTGTTTGGCACACTGTGGTCCCTACCTGAGCAATCTGGAATATCCAATTGCGGCGAAGTTGCCGCTCCTCATTGGACAGACTGTGTAAGGCATTGTCATGGTCTGTACTTGACCTGGGGACGCCGAATTGCTGGACTGACGAAGTGTTCTGGAAGATCACACGTGCAGACTCTTGCAGGCTGCTAGAACTGCAGGTATACTTTTTGCTCGATGGTAGTGTTGTGGTACATTTGGCAAATCAGAGGTGGAACTACCAGAAACCATGCCTGTGAGAACTGTCAAAGAGGCCATACACGACCACAGCAACAGGGCTGTGCAGCTCATGCAAATGCTAAGCTCCTGCAATGTCCACACTCTATCTGTAACTGTGCCTGCACACACATGGAGGCCTGACATTGCACACAAATTGTTTCATACTCGAGACTGCTCTGTGCTGATCAAGACTTTATATTGCCAACCACAACGAGCTTACCAACAGCAGCAGGCATGAGCGAAGCCAGCGCCAGAGAGCGCTTCTCATGCAATTTAACTACTGGGCTGCATCAGTCGCTGGTGACTCCCAAACCGGGTTTCCACTTCCCCACCATTATTCGTGAGGAGGGCCAGCCAGTACAAGCGCACACCAAAACCAACGATAGTCTGATCTCACAAGCACAACGAGCTGGCACCGCCAGAGAAGCTGTGAACAGAAGAGATTGTAATCTTTACTGCAGTCAGAAAGGAACGCACCTGCCACGCGTGATGTCTGACGACATTTCAGATGCGCTATTTACAAACTGGGTCCTCCTAGGAAGATGGGATTTCTCTGGTTTAATGGGACGTTTAGTTGCCGTGAAGCTGGCCGCGAAGTCGCCGTGTTGGGCCCGTGTTCTGGGCCATGTTGGGCAGACTAGATCTTGGTTGACATCCGGTCATACACCGACGCGATCTTTGCTGATGCGATCACATTGATTTGATAGCAGTAGATTTGAAGCCTTTGTTCACTGTATGGTGTCAGTGTGATCTTTCAGTGGCACAGACCCAGCCCAAACATGGTGACGCGACTGTTAGCCACTCAACCGGAATCTGCTCAAGCTGCAGACCCTTTCAAGGGATTTGAAATTGAAAGAGTTCTCAGTGACAGCGACCGCACCAAAACCATGGCTGTGCTTGGCAGGTGCGCTTTCCTTGCGTTGCACCTGTTGTACCCTTTAGCATATGTACTAGGTGCACGCCTGTTGCACAGGTGGTCTGCCAAGCCTGAAAAGGCTGTGCTGCTGCTGTCGAGGAGGCCGTTTCACCAGTCAGGTGTTCAAGCCATGCTGGACAGCAGCCCCAACTCTGAGTTACAATTTCAAAACGACATCTATGCAAAGGTACAGACCTATATTTCCATGCTCTTTCTGGCAAACTTCTTGCAGACTATGACAATGCTCGACCAGTGTCATGAGCTGCAGTACACAAGCACCTTGGCCCCTGATCAGGGCGCCATCACCGTGGACACAATATATCCAGCCAGCGAGAAACACATCAGGAAACACACTATGCAGAAGTTTCTCATGGTGAGCAGGCACCAGTTCAAAGCATGCAAGCGGAGAAAGCACATTAAAACCATTCGAAAATTCGTGAGCACCTTTTGTTTTGACGTGTTACTGCTAGCAGAATAAGATGCTTGATGTACGCTCTTTTTAAAAGACATATCATGAGGGCTGTTGCAACACCAAACTGTGTGCACATCAACACTGTAGGTGACAGAGACTCCAGCCCTGTATTGTGAAAAGGTGCTGCCATTCATCCAAGCCATTCCACAATCCCAGATTAAGTGGGTGCACAACATCCTAGACAAGAAGGTACAGTGTCAGCTATATAAGTGACAGGTGCACATTCTTCAGTCTGCAGACTTTGACGCTACCTGACCACTGACCAAGCCGTGATCCTACGTACATCTCTCACAAAACACCAGACATACACATTTGCTTGTTTTGGCCTCTGCTATTTGGCCATTCACTCAACAATTTGGTGTCTAGGCTGAAACAGACAGATTACTATTTGAAGATCCTGACCCAGAACAAGGCTTCATGATGCATCCAGACTTGAAATGGGTACAGTACATATATATTTACTCCTGCCAAGCACAAGCACGCTTACAAAGGCAACTGCTTTAGTGCAGCTTTGCTCAGCTTGACTTCAATCATAGCTTTTGCTCGAGTCATGCTCTAATGTTCCCTGTGATCTGAAACCTTCTGACATGCAACACCAAATCTGTGCCAATATTGGTCCACTTTGTGAGATGTTTGTTATGACTGCAGGACCAAAAGCAGAAAGAAGGCCTGTACTGTATTGTACTATGCAACAGGTAAGACTGCTTTTGCTGCAGCACACTATCTTCAGCAGAACCCCCCCATACGCAAGCTAATGCACAACTTCAATCCTGAGATTTGACTCAGCTCATGTCAGCTGCACTAACCGCTCAAGCTGTTATGTGCTGCCAAGCTGACCTTGTGCTCATTGATATGTTTGACCAAAGTATGCTGCTGTGACAGGAGAGACCTCAAATCATTGCGGGATCTCACAGCAGATCATGTAACAATGCTCAAGAACATCAAGCAAAAAGCATGCAAGGTGAGCTGCTGCCGGCTGTGCCTTTGTTTCTTCGGATCGCATGTGCAGTTTTGTGACTGATCTGTGGAGTGTACAGACCAGTTTGCAACCCAGTTGCACTATCCCCTATCCCCAACACCATTGTGGCATTGCGTGATCAGCTGTGCAATGCGTGGTTGTGTTGGATCAGCTGTACTTGAGTAGATATGTGGTGATTGTGCGATGTCCATGCAAGCACTGCATTGTCAGATTGTAGAGTTCATCTGAGTAAACATGCCAACTTTGTTGCAATTTCCACCTTTGGCTGGGCATACTAGCAAAGAGCCTGCCACCTAACTCATGGCCTGGCCTGAGTAGGCAATTGAAGACAAGTATGGCGTGACAGCTCAGCAGATACGTGCTTACATACATTACCACCCCTCCTATTACCATCTACATGTTCACTTCATGCACATCAATGTGGATGCCGGAGCTGGCATGGCAGCAGGCAAAGCACACCTCCTGGATGATGTCATAGGCAAGTGCATCTTCCAAACATCTCTCATCCCAAGCTGACCCCTCTGTCATCCTGGCTTGTGATATCCCATGCTGATATCCCACGCCTTAAATTGTGCATTGCAATATAAAGCAACTTTTGGCTGCTGTTGCATGCTCATGTCCAATGCTCATGTCCAATGCAGATGGCCGCCTGTGAGCACTCTTGCTGAAATGTGTCAAGTGTACTTGTGGGGCATGTCATGTGTGTTAGTCTCGCTGCGGCTGTGAGATAAGCATTTGTATGACACTGGGCCCTTTTTGCTGAGATGCTGCATGGCAATCCATTTAAACAGAAGCATAATGTGAACATGTTGCCTGCATCTAGAGTCATAGGTTCGTGTATGCTCTGAGGTGCAATGCTGGAAAACTGCAGGCCTCACACAAAATCGAGTCAGTGTTGCATGCATTGCTGTTCAACTTCAAGTCGATGATTGAGACTCACATGCGCGCCTTTGATTGCAGACAACCTAGAGACTTGCGGTTCTGACTACTACAGTCGGCGAACTCTGCACTTCACGCTAGGCACAAACGACCAGTTGTATCAGCAATGCTTTACAGACAGTGCTGAGCCACCAAGCAAGAGGCAGCGGCAGTAGTGCCTGGTCGACATCTTAATTGATCATCTGTGGGCATGCCAATTAGCATGAGGTGGAATCCAGTTCATAATGGCATTTATAGCCAAGATCAGAGCGTCTGCTGCAAACAACAGCAACGGTAAATTATTCAAGCTGTAGGCTAGAATCTGCACAGCTTCATGTTAGTTGGTCCCCAGCTTGAGGCGGCTGTGAAACATGTAGAACCCAAATGATTGCATGTTTTGCTGTTACTATGTGAATGGACATTGGCACAGTTGCAGCAATGCATTCTGGGGCCAGTTACAGCTGGTCCCTTTTGTCCTGAGTTATTGATGGTCTACCAACTGCAGACTTGCCTATTTAATACTGTAATACTTTAGATAGGAAAATCGGAGCAGTGTGTTGCCGCAGCTTAGACATAGTCTCGAGGTAGCTCAACGCAGGGTACCAGATTTCCTTCAAGCTACCAGCGTTTGTAGAAGGCTTATTGCTTGTCTATCGACGTAGTTCATTGTAATTGTACATAATGTATTGCATACCGGTAGCAGCAATGTTGTCATTGTTGATCTGCACCAATCTGGCCAATGACGGGTATTGCCTGTGAGGACGGCTTACGCTTGCTTGCAACAAGCCGCGCGGGTCATTGGCTGCTGCTTAAAACGACAACACAGTCTTTACAACGACTTGAATACATGGAGTTAGCTACAACTTCATAAGCCTCTACTCTTTTTCGCATGCCTTACCTACAGGCTCATCCTGCAGGCAACACCAGGAAAGCCAGGATGTTATCCACACCCTGGCTTTCCTGGTGTTGTGGGCTGAAGTTGTCCTTGTTCCAGAGCTGGTGAGCTGGCATAAATGTGCTTGCCTGTCTCCTTGCTTGCCTGTTTGCGAGTCAAAGGGTAGCAATTGAGAGCATTTGGCATATCTTATCAGCAATCAAGCACACGTCTTGACAGAATTGGTCTACTGTACGGACGTTACAGAAGAGACCGATCAAAAGCATTGTGTCGAAAACCAGTACGTGATGCCAGACTCAGTATTGCAGAACCCAGCACTTGCAACATTGTGATGCGAAAGTTGCAGGCAATCAAATCTATGCTGCCATCTCTGCAAATGAAGGTCAACATGTCAGACAGACCAAGCAAAGTCTTCTCAGAGCAAGTTATGAAAAACCAGTAGTTTGCAAGGAAACCAAATAGTGAGAAAATCTCGATCAGAGTACCAGAACGAAACATATAGTACACAGCTGGAAGGCCTGCGTGGTGTGCACTAGCTTGCACCAAATCTTGCATGTCATCCCCCACCCAACAGGAGATGAGCCTTTGCAATAGGCCAGACATAGGACAGACAGACAGACAGACGTGCACATGTTTGGATGCTTCTTGAGCCCCAAAATATATATCACACCAGCTCAAGGACTTTAATGTTCCCCATAGAGTTAGCTGAGATCATGGTGTTGCTCTTGCGACTCCAGCAGACACTGGAAACAAACTGGTGAGCCTCTGTAGGGTCATCACAATGACCGGGAGTGCCAAACTTGTGTTCACATATAGGAGTTGGCACCGCCTTGTTGTAGCAGTATACAGCATTGTTCTCAGAGCCACAAGCCACATAGCCACCCTTGCTGACTGACAGCCCCACAAAATTCTTCTCGTTTGTGTGCCCTGCAGCACGACATGTGGCATCAGGCCTGCTGGCTTTCCTAGGCAACAACATGCATTATGAATACCAACTAGGCAATAATCAAGATTATATACTACATAATACTACTTTGAATCTCACCAACTACGCTCTGTATTCCTTATGCAATGCAGATGCACACCCAACTTTGTGTCCAAGACATTGATGCCCACATGATTGATGATCAGTTCAGATGCCGCTGAATGCACTTCAGGGCCATAGGCTGCTGGTGTGCCCCAGGTACAGAGTCACAAACCAAAAGGGCACACAGCAAACACCAGCCTTTGCAAACACACAACAATGCGCCAACCCAAACCATCAACCGACAAACCTGACCTCAAACTACAGACACATGCCAGACACAACAACGCAGCAGTAGCAAGCACAGGTGTGCACAACTGATGCTGCATGATCACTGGTGTACCACGTACCTGTGAAAGAAGTGATGGGAGCACAGTTGCCCTCAGACTGAGCTGCATCAGCTACATCCCACAGCTTCAGGCTATTGTCAGTAGATGCACTGATGACCTGATTGCTGCCCACCCAGCGCACATAGGACACCGCCTTGGTGTGGCCACCAATAACAGCCAGAGGAGCTGAAATCTGCAGTGCCAGGCAGAAAAGAATTCAGTCATTCAGCTTCTGGCACAAAAGTGTGCAGTCTGCCAGCAAGGCAGGGCATGGTTGCATTGTAGGTGTATGCAACATGAGCCTTGTATGTGCGCTGATGTGTCGCGTCTATCAGCGCAAGGTCCCTGATGCAGTGAAGGGGGCAAGGTGTACCATGCAATAACACAGGCGTGACAGCATAAATGCAAGGTTTCCTCTGCAGCAGGGAACATGCTCAGCATGTCAGAGACGCGGATGCAAGCACTGGCAGGGCTGTCTGATGGTTTGGCGTCAGAAGAGCAAGCAAGCTGTTGCGGTCAATCACCTTGTTAACACTTTCACCAACACATGAGACAACAAACCACACACACACACACACACACACACACACCCACCAAATCACGATTGCACATGCCCATTAAACTTTATGCCCTAGAGCCCAAGAGGCCAACAATATTCATCCCCTGTAGGTAAGAGACTGATGAATTTTGACCTCCAGAGTCAGATGATGACATCAAACACCTACAGCGCAGACAGACAGCAACTCTCACCTGACGCAGGTCATATAAGTACACTCTGTAGTTGGCAGAGCCAAAGGCCATCAGGTTGCTGTTGGTTGGGCTGAACTGTACACTGCACACGTTGGCCTTGCTGTCAATGCAGGCCACAGCGCTCTCATCTGCAATGCTCCAGAGCCTGACTGTGCCATCATCACTGCCACTCAGGAACCTTGTTGGATCAGTCTACAACAGCAGTGGACAGCAATTGTTGGATCAGTCTACAGCAGCAGTGGACAGCAATTGGCAAACATTATGCAAGCAAGCATGCAGAAGTTGGAAAAGCAGTCGACAAGGGCACCAGGCATTGTCCCTACTGGGAAGCGTCTGGTGAAACTGTTGCTGCAGGATCAGTCTGACATACTCAAGCTGCAACAGAATGCTGATCAGGTGCAGCATGACAGCACAAACATGGCAGCCTTTGTACAATGCTAATCAAGAATGGCACACAACAGCCCAGCATAGCGCATAATACAATACTGCTATACACATCGACTGACACATAACACAGAGGCATGCATCAGAAAGTCCGCATGAGTAGCTCACTTGTGAGAAATCCACGCTCCATACACGCTTAGCATGCTCTTCGAAAGTCATGGTCTCAGCCTGTTGGCTGACATCCCACAGCTGAACCACCCCCTCATAGTCACTGCAGATCAGGTTGCTCTTCACATAGCTGTTCCAGCACACGCTGCTCAGTTTGGACCTGCACAGTCACACACAAAATGGTCACAAAGCATGTACCCAGTGGGCAACATGGTACACGCTACTCAGCTGCATCTCTTGTGTTTAGCATTGTCAAAAGGATTCAGCCAACTTCTGAAGGCTGACAACTTGTAGCCCTATCACAATAGCAACATATTGTACAGAGATGCCTGCACGCTGTTCAGCTGTGCTGCTGCAAAAACACAAATTTGTATCTGCCATTTGCAGATTGCAAGGCTAGGGCTGTTTATGCACATTGTCTTGTAAAGCTTGCCACTGTAAGCAACACAGCTGCGCTTGCACACACAGACGCTGCCAGTTGTAACATGAAACAGCCAGAATCAGCAGAGCAGTTAATCAACAGCCCAGCAGCTAAGCAACAGCGGCAACAGCATCAGCAGCAAAAACGACCCAGGTGACTGACCTGCTGGGAATCTCAAGGATAGGGTATTGAATGCTAGTGTCGCTGTCCTGTACGCTAGCAAAGTCGAAGATCTTGACTCGTCTAAAGACGCCCGCTGTGGCGAAGAACTCATCGTCACGGTCGAAGGCTGTCGAGCAGACCATGTCTGTGACAGTCAGCAGGTCACTGTAGTTCAGCTCGGCTTTCACCTATGGAGTCAAACAGAGACGAGGTCAGCAATGATTTGAGTGCTCAAACCAACATCTGCTATGACATGCCAACATAGACAGGGTCATATATACGCCACCCTGGCCTGATTCAATGCATCAGGGGCAGAAGTTACATAGTGTCTACATGCGCAATGTGTACCAACACCCCAACCTGTTGCTGGGATCCATGCAGATGCAGCGCAGCAGGTTGAGACTGCATAGTCCATGTGCACAAGTCATGTGCCATCACAGCTTTGACTCCATCAGAGGAAAGTCTGCAGAGGAGATTGGCTGCTGTAAGTCCACATTACAGGCAACATACATGCACTTTCATGACCATTCTGGAAGGAAATCAGGTCATTGCATGAATGCAGAGTTGCATGACGCAGCAGAATGGCTTGCCTTGAGCTGACTATAGCGTGAGAAGTCAATGAGATCAGCAGAGAAATCAGCCAGATGATCTGACAGCCCAGCAAGCCCAGGCAGCTCCACATGGCTGCTGTCTGACAAGTCAGGGGAGGCCCTATGGGCCTGCCCATCAGGGTTTTCCCTTTGCAGGAAAAACTTCCTTTCGAGCTCTCCAAAGGCCCTATCAACATTCTGGCAGCTTGGTTGAATCCTTTCCCTCTTGAAGTTCCCCTCAGAGTGGTTGTCAACGTGCAAGGGTCCAAGCAAACCTGATGCAGACAGGGATCCTGCAGATTCTGCCTCCCATGAGCGCTGCCGTTTCCTGCTGGCAGGGTGTTGAAGCTCAAGGGGGACCTGAGCTCTAGGCTGCAGCAGCAGCTGCTCAGGAGCAGATGACTGATGCAGCAGCTGCCCGGGCAGCTGCTCGCTGACTACGCCATGCTGGCACTGTAGTGACAGGATGGCAGCATTGACTTCCTGAATGTCACTGCCCAGCAATGACAGCTGATATTGAGTCTTGTCCATAGCTGTGACAGTGGTCTGCTGCATGATGCTGAGAAAGTCCAGCAGAGTCTCAGAGTCTACTCCTTCAAGTGGAGCCACCTGTTGGCCTTGTTGCCGTTGCTTGTGCTGCTGCTGCTGCATGTTGATGCCATGCTGAGACAGCTTTTGCTGATGCAAGGCATGATGCTGGCGTCTGTGCTGCTCCTCAGCAACCCTCTGCTGTTGTGCCAGCATCTGAGGTGCAGCTGGACCTGCTTGAACGAGTGGATGCTGGTGCACTGAGCTGCGCAGCATGTTCAGCAGGTTGCTGCCGATGATCTGTGCGACTGTGGGTCGCTTG
>JAABUK010004194.1_pt1 | contig 23687 bp, 19 predicted proteins | sample 5559141 | NCBI WGS metagenome assembly JAABUK01 (sample SAMN10711869, study PRJNA513367) | rock metagenome | isolation source: Antarctica rocks | place: Antarctica: Victoria Land, Pudding Butte nord | collected 2016-01-03
CTGAGGCCCCGGGCGGGTTGGAGGGCCTCGGCGTCGCCCCGGCCCGGGGCGGGGAAGGAGGTTGGTGATGAAATGTCAGCGCTGCCCCAAGCCGGCCACGTTCCACATCACCGACATCGAGCGTGGCAAGCCCAAGGAATTCCACTTCTGCGACGAGCACGCCCGCCAGCACCTGGCCCCCTCGGGCGAGGCCGGGGCCGAGAAGGCCGAGATGAGCAGCCTGGCCGAGAAGCTCAGCCAGGGGACCCTGGAGACCTCCAGGTCCGAGCCTTCGGTCGGCGACAAGCAAGCCTGCCCGCTCTGCCAGATGAACTTCCAGGAGTTCCGCAACACCGGGCGGCTCGGCTGCCCTCATGATTACGAGGTCTTCCGCGACGAGCTGATGCCGCTGCTGGAGAACATCCACGAGGAGACCCGGCACACCGGCAAGTTCCCCCGGAGGGCCCCGAGGGACCCGGTCCGCCAGACTGAGTTGATCCAGCTCCGCAACGAGCAGAAGCGGGCCATCGCCGCCGAGGATTACGAGGCTGCCGCGCGGATCCGGGACAAGATCAAGGCGATCGAGACCGACCAGGGGCGTTGACCCCTCCCGACTTGACCCGACCCGACCCGCCCGGTGGCCCGCCCCATGACCTGCCAGAGGTGTCACGAAGAGGCCGCCGTCCACCTGACCGAGACGGTCGACGGTCTCCGCCGAGAGCTCCACCTCTGCGTCCCCTGCGCCCGGGAGGCCGGCCTGACCCTGCCCGAGTCGCCGCCGAAACTCGGACTCGATCAGGTGGTGGAAGGGCTGATCGTGGCCCACGTCGGGGAGCTGGTCGGCGAGCTTGCCGAGCTGACCTGCCCGGAGTGCGGCGTCCGCTTCATGGAATACCGGGCCCTGGGTCGACTCGGCTGCCCGGCCGATTACCAGGTCTTCGCCCGCGGCCTGCTCCCGCTCCTCGGCCGCTCGCAAGGGGCGACCCGCCACGTCGGCAAGGCCCCGAGGGGGCCGGCCGTCCCCGCCGACCGTCGGCGACTCCGACTCCGATCCGACTTCCGGACCGCCATCGCCCTCGAGGATTACGAGGGGGCCGCCCGGCTCCGCGACACGCTCCGCCTCCGCTCCAAGGACGCCGACCGATGAACCTGGACGACCTGACCCGAACTTCCGGCGAGTGGCTCCGAGGCACCGGCCCCGAGAGCGATATCGTCATGTGCTCGCGCATCAGGCTGGCCCGCAACCTGAACGACTTCCCGTTCATCAACCGCGCCAGCCGACTGGAGCGGACCGAGATCGAGTCGGTCGTCCGGGGTTCGCTCGACCTGGCCGAACAGGACCTCAGCTTCCTCGACGTCAACGGCCTGAGCAAGCTCGACCGCCTCTTCCTCGTCGAGCGCCAGCTGATCTCGCGCGAGCTGGACAACGCCGAAGGCCCCCGGGGGGTCGCCATCGCCCCCCATGAGAACGTCTCGATCATGATCAATGAGGAGGACCACCTCCGCATCCAGGTCATGCTCTCGGGGCTCTCGCTCCACGAGGTCTGGGACCGGATCAACCGGATCGACGACCAGCTCGAGGAGAAGCTCTCCTACGCCTTCAGCCCGACCCTGGGCTACCTGACCGCCTGCCCGACCAACGTCGGCACCGGGATCCGGGTCGGGGTCATGCTCCACCTGCCGGCCTTGGTCCAGACCAAGCAGATCGACAAGGTCTTCCGCGCCCTCCAGAAGATCAACCTGGCCGTCCGCGGCCTCTACGGCGAGGGGACCCAGGCCTTCGGCGACTTCTACCAGATCTCCAACCAGCAGACCCTCGGCAAGAGCGAGCCGGAGCTGATCCGCAACCTCACCGAGGTCGTCCCGCAGATCATCGAGTACGAGCGCAAGGCCCGCCAGCAGCTCGTCAACGAGAAGCGGCAGCATCTCCACGACCAGGTCAGCCGGGCCTATGGCGTCCTCAAGACGGCGCACACAATCTCCAGCGAGGAGACGATGTACCTGCTCTCCAGCGTCCGCATGGGGATCAACCTCGGCCTGATCGACGACCTGGCCATCCCCACCGTCAACGAGCTGTTCATCCACACCCAGCCGGCCCACCTCCAGAAGATCCAGGGGGCCCCGCTGGAGGTCGACGAGCGGAACGTGGCCCGCGCCTCCTATCTCCGCAGCCGCCTGACCAACGGCAAGCACCCCGAGGACGAGTGATTCGGATCGCTCACTCGCCGGCCGCGACCGGCGGCCCAAGATCGGGGGCCGGCTCGGGGCCCCGGTTGGGCGTCGGGAAGTGGGCCGGCTCCATCTCATTCCGGCCGAAGATCAGGGCGTCGATCGAGTACGGGTGGTTCTCCAGCGGCGAGAGCCAGATTGTCGCCACGTTGGTCAGCAGGTTCGGCAGGTGGATCGAGGTCATCATGATGAGGTACTGGTCGTTGCCGAACCGGTTCCCCATGTTGAATCCGTTGAGCGAGCCGGCCGCGACGACCTGGACGATCCCGAAGATCGGCGTGAGCAGGCCGTAGAGGGTGGCCCCGATCGCCGAGGCGGTCGTCAGGAAGCCCAGGACCAGGGCCAGCCCCAGGCCCATCGCCAGGTAGGGCATCCCCGAGAGGAGCGGGTCGAGCACCCCGGAGGAAGGCCCCTGCCCCCACCCCCCGGCGCCGGGCCCTCGGCCCCTCGCGCCGAAGTAGCCGGCCAGCCCCACGCTGAGCAGGGCGAGCCCGGTCCCGACGCGGAGCAGGAAGGCCACCCAGAGCCGGATCGCCCGGCCGGGGTCGAGGCCGAGGAGTCCCAGGGTGGTCGGCTCGGTTCGCGACGCGATCATCGGATTCCGTCCTCTCGTTCGATTAAGCCGTCCGTCAGCCCGAAGGATCGAGGAGCCGTCGGCATTATCGCGGGGCCGGGCCCGCGCCGCCAGCGAGTCGACTTTTCGGGGCGGCACCCCGGCTTGATTCATGGACCCCCGGCCGGGATGTCGATGGGGATCAGCAGGAGAATCATCCCAGGCCGGCGTCTCGGGGCGGGCGGGATGCCCGAGAGGCCCCCTGGGTAGCCCCAGGATGGAGGGTTCATGACGCTGCGAATCATGCTGGTGGGCCTGGTGACGAGCCTCGGGTTGGAACTGCCGAGCGGTGCCGACGTGTCGAGCTGGGCGGAAGCCCAGTCGACCTGGGTCCGCGCGGCGATGCTCGACCAATCGGCAACCGGAGACGAGGCCCCACCGGTCCTCGCCCAGGTCGCCGACCGTCATCAGGCCGGAGAGACGCCCGAAGCCCCCGCGACTGCCTGTCCGAACGCCGATCCTTCGGACGCGGCCTTCGAGGCGGCGAGCGGGGCGATGACCGCCGACCTGGCGGCCGACCTCCTGGCAAGCCTGCCCGAGGAGGCCCCGGCGATCGACGAGGCCGAGCCCGCGCTCGCCCTCGAAGCGCCGAGCCCGGCCGAAGACGAGTCGGTCGGCTGCCTGGCCGTCGCCGAAGCCGGCGACGAGATGGACGAGAGGGACGAGGTCGCGTTCGAGGCCGAACCGACCCCGACGGTCGACCGGGTCTCCTCGGCCGTCCGCCTGACCCGCGAGGCCGTCCAGGCCTGGGTCGACGTGCTCCAACAGGACGCCGAGGCGGTCGACGTCGGCCGCTGAAGCCTCCCGAATCCGCGAGTTGGCCGGGCCTCCCGAACCAGGGGGCCCGGCCGATCTCGTTTCGAAGCCGGGCGGGCTCAGCTTTCGGCGAGGGCCCGATGGATGAACTGGACGACGATCGACCCTTCGCCGACGGCCGAGGCGACGCGCTTGACCGAGCCGCTCCTGGCGTCGCCGACGGCGTAGACCCGGGGGAGGCTGGTCTCGTAGAGGGTCGGGGGCTTCTCGCCCGGCCAGTCGGCGGCGTCGAGGTCCTCGGGGGCAAGGTCGGCCCCGGTGCGGACGAACCCCTTGTCGTCCATCGCCACGACCCCTTGGAGCCACTCGGTGCAGGGCATCGCGCCGAGGAAGAGGAAGAGGTGCGGGACGTCCATCCGAACCGGGCCGGGCTCGCCCCGGGTGGTCAATTCGACCTGTTCGAGGTGGTCGCCGCCGAGGACCGCCGTGACCTCGGTCCGGGGGTGGAGGTGGATGTTGGGGGTCTCCTCGATCCGGCGGATCAGGTAGCGGGACATGGTCTCGGCCAGGTCGTCGCGGCGGATGACGACGTGGACGGAGCGGGCCCCCTTGGCGAGGTAGACGGCCCCCTGCCCCGCCGAGTTCCCGCCGCCGACGACCACGACGTCGCAGCCGGTGCAGAGGTCCGACTCCATCGCGGTCGCCCCGTAGTAGATCCCGCTCCCCTCGAACCGCTCGGCCCCCGCGACGTCGAGCCGCCGGTAGCGGGCCCCGGTGGCGATGACGACGGCTCGGCCCCGGATCGCCCGGCCGTCGGCGAAGCCAACGACGTAGTTGGCCCCCTCGCGGCCGAGCCGGTCGGCCCGGACGGGGTTGGCCATCCTCGCGCCGAATTTTTGGGCCTGCATCGCGGCCCTGGAGGCGAGGTCGGCGCCGGAGATCCCGGTGGGGAAACCCAGGTAGTTCTCGATCTTGGAACTGGTACCGGCCTGCCCGCCGGGGGCGGAGGTGTCGATCGTGGCGACGCAGAGCCCCTCCGAGGCCGCGTAGACCGACGCCGCGAGCCCCGCCGGGCCCGAGCCGACGACCACCACGTCGACCAGGTCGACCTCCGGCATCGCGTCGAAGCCGAGGAGGTGGACGACCTCCTCGTCGCTCGGGTTCTTGCAGATCCGCGTGCCGCGATGGAGGATGATCGGCGTCTCGTCGGGGGCGACCCCGAATTGCTCCAGCAGGGCCGCGACGCCTGGGTCCTTCTCGACGTCGAGGAAGGTGAACGGCTGGTTGTTCTTGGTCAGGAAGTCGCGGAGCCGGTGGGTGTCGCCGGAGAACCGCGAGCCGATCACCTTGATCGACCCGTGCCCCTGGGCGATCAGGTGGGCCCGGCGGAGCAGGAACGAGCGGAGGAAGCGGTCGCTCAGCTCGGAGTCCTCGACCACGACCCGGCGGAACCGGTCGGGCTGGACCCGGAGGATCTCCGAATCCTCGTCGACCCGGGCCTGGACGACCGCCGCGCCCGCTGAGGGTCGAGGGGTCGCCGATGAAGTGCCCGGCGGCCGGCCTCGTGACCAGGCGGAGCCCCCCGGCTTCGTACTGGAGGATCTCCACGGCCCCGGAGAGGACGACGAAGAAGTCGATGTTCGTGTCCCCCTCGTCGAAGAGGAGGTCGCCCACCGCGAATCGCTCGCGGACGCCGTAGGGCTCCAGCCGGCGGAGCTGCTCGTCGGTCAGCTCGGGGGAGATCTCGGCTCGGGTCGCGGGGTCGATATCCATCGGAGTGGCACCTCGGGACGATCGGATGTCTCGGAGGATCATACCCGTTGACGACCGCGGGGAAACCCGTGCCCGTCCGGCCGAGGCCCCGGCTTGCCCCCGACGCTATCATGTCCTTCGGGCCGAGATCGAGCCCGCCGCCCGCTCGCACCACCTCTTGAGGACGCCCGAGAGACGATCAAGGTGATGGTCGCGAACTGAGCCGTCGGGTAGCATGGCACGCCTTCGACGTTGAGGATGTGCCATGACGACGACGCTACGTTCGGCGGTCTCCGCGTTCGGCTCGCGAGCCTCGGCCAAGCTGTCCAATCCGGCCGCCAGCGGCGAGCCGGAGGACCAGCTTCGCGCCCCCCTGGAGGAGTTGATCCTCGACCTCGCCGGGCTCTGCGGGATCGACCGATCCTCGGTCTCGGCGGTCGGCGAATCCTCCCTGGTGCATTTGAAGACGAGGCCCGATTACGCGATCACGGTGGGCGGCCTGCTCGTCGGGTTCGTCGAGGTGAAGGCCCCCGGCAAGGGGGCCGATCCTCGTCGGTTCAAGGATAAGCACGATCGCCGCCAGTGGGAGAAGCTCCAGACCCTCCCCAACCTGATCTATACCGACGGCAATGCCTTCAGTCTCTGGCGGGGGGGCGAGCTGATCGGGAACGTCGTCCGCATGATCGGCGACGTCGAGACGTCCGGGGCCGCGCTCGCCTCGCCGCCGGAGTTGTCGCGGCTCGTCGAGGATTTCCTCCGCTGGGAACCAATCCCTCCACGCGACGCCGAGCAACTGGCGACGATGAGCGCCCGGCTCTGCCGCCTCCTCCGCGAGGAGGTCGCCGAGCACCTGGCCTTCGGCAGCCCGGCCTTCACCGCCCTGGCCTCCGACTGGCGTGCGGCCTTCTTCCCCGAGGCCACCGATTTCGAGTTCGCCGATGGCTACGCGCAAGCCGTCACCTTCGGCCTGCTCATGGCCAGGGCCCGCGAGATCCGCCTGGCCGACGGCCTCCATCACGTCGCCCTCAAGCTCGGCGAGTCGAATTCGCTGATCGGCACGGCGCTCCGCCTGCTGACCGACGACGCCGCGAACCAGTCGACCTTGAAGACCTCACTCAGCACCCTCATCCGCGTCCTCGACGTCGTCCACTGGTCGTCCATCGGCAAGGGCGACCCCGACGCCTGGCTCTACTTCTACGAGCATTTCCTGGCGGTCTACGACAACGACCTGCGCAGGGAGACCGGCTCCTACTACACCCCGCCCGAGGTCGTCGGCTCGATGGTCCGGTTGGTGGACGAAGTCCTCCAGGAGCGATTCGCGCTCTCCGCTGGCCTGGCCTCGACGGACGTCCGGGTGGCCGACCCGGCCGTGGGCACGGGCACCTTCCTCCTCGGCGTGCTCCGGCGGATCGCCGAGCGGGTCGAGGCCGACGAAGGCCCCGGCGCGGTCCCCACGGCCATCGACGCGGCGATCGGTCGACTGGTCGGTTTCGAACTCCAGCTCGGCCCCTTCGCCGTGGCGCAACTCCGAATCCTGGCCGAACTCGCCGACCTGATCGGATCGCCGCCGACGGCCCCGCTCCGCCTGTTCGTCACCGACACCCTGTCCGACCCCTACACCGAGCAAGGCTGGCTCCCCGCCTTCCTCGCGCCGATCGCCGCCTCTCGACGCGAGGCCAACGCGGTCAAGCGTCAGGAGACGATCACCGTCGTCATCGGCAATCCGCCCTATAAGGAGAAGGCCAAGGGGCGGGGCGGCTGGGTCGAGGCCGGCTCGGAAGGATCGACCGACCCCGCGCCGCTGGCCGACTGGATGCCCCCGCGCGAGTGGGGGGTCGGCGCTCATGCCAAGCACCTCCGCAACCTCTACGTGTACTTCTGGCGCTGGGCGACCTGGAAGGTCTTCGACCACGGCCCGGCCGCCGACTCGGGCATCGTCTGCTTCATCACCGTCGCCGGGTTCCTCAACGGGCCGGGCTTCGAGAAGATGCGCGACTACCTCCGCCGCGCCGCCGCCGAGCTCTGGGTGATCGATTGCTCGCCCGAAGGGCACCAGCCCGAGGTCAATACCCGGATCTTCCAGGGCGTCCAGCAGCCGGTCTGCATCGTGATCGCCTCGCGACCGCCGGGGGCCGACCGCGACGCCCCGGCCCGGGTCCGCTTCCGCTCGCTGCCCGAAGGCCGCCGCGAGGCCAAGTTCGCCGCCCTCGCCCGCGTCGCCCTCGACGACGACGGCTGGGTCGAATGCCCCAAGGACTGGCGGGCCCCGTTCCGGCCCGAGGCCGTCGGCGCCTGGGCCGACTATCCCGCCCTCGACGACCTCACCCGCGACGACGGCTCCGGCGTCATGCCCGGCCGGACCTGGGTCATCGCACCCGACGCCGAATCCCTCCGCCGTCGCTGGCAAGCCCTCGTCGAAGCCCCCGAAGACCGCAAGGAAGCCCTCTTCCACCCGCACTTACGCCACGGAATCCCATCCGACAAGCACAGCAAGAAAGTCGTCCCCAAGCCGCTGCCAGGCCAGGAACCGAGGCCAAAACCCGTCGCCGAGGACCGCGAGCCGTGCGTGCCGCCCGTGCGATACGGGTTCAGGTCGTTCGACCGGCAATGGATCATTCCCGACAACCGGGTCATCAATCAACCCAACCCGGATTTGTGGGCCGGGCATTCGGGCAGGCAGTTTTACATAACAGCCTTCATGCAGCACTCGCCGACCTCGGGTCCTGCCCTATCGTTTACCTCGCTGATTCCTGACCTTCACCACTACAAAGGTTCATTTGGTGGTCGGGTCTTCCCGCTCTGGCGGGATCAGAATGCCACCCGTCCCAACCTGCCGGATGGCCTCGCGTCTTATCTCGGGGAACGCCTCGGCGTCGAGGTCGGACCGGAGGCGATCTTCGCCTACATCGCGGCGGTGGCGGCGCATCCGGGTTACACCTCGCGATTCGCCTCCGACCTGATCCAGCCAGGGCTCCGCATCCCGATCACGGCCGACGGCGCGACCTTCGCCGAGGCGGCCGAGGTCGGCCGGGGGGTGATCTGGCTGCACACCTTCGGCGAGCGGTTCGCCGACCCGGCCCGGGGTCGCCCGGCCCAGCCGCCCCGGCTTGCGAAGGGGACCGGCCCGACGATCCCCGCCGACGGCGCGATCCCGCCCGGCGAGATGCCCGAATCGATCGAATACGACGAGGCGAGGGGCCGGCTGATGATCGGCCGGGGGTTCGTCGACGGCGTCTCGCCCCGGATCTGGGGTTACGAGGTCTCCGGCAAGGCCGTGCTCAAGCAATGGTTCAGCTACCGGGGCGCGAACCGCGAGCGGCCGATCATCGGCGACCGGCGACCGCCTTCGAAGCTCGGGGAGATCCAGCCGGAGTCCTGGCCCGCCGAGTACACCAGCGAACTCATCAACCTGCTCAACGTCATCGGCCGGCTCATCGAGATCGAACCGGCCCAGTCGGAGTTACTGGACCGGATCTGCCGAGGGGCGACGATCGGGGCCCGCGAACTTCGCGAGGCCGGAGTGCTCCGCCCGATGACCGGGGCGAGGGAAGCCGCCGAACCGGACCTGCCCCTGCTCCGCAGGCTGGAGTAGGCCGGAATTGGCCCGAGACAGCCGCCTCACTTCGGCGAGGGGGCGGGCGGCGCGGGCGGGGGCTTCGCGGGCGAGAGCCAGGCGGAGTCGATCCGGGCCGACGACCCGCCCGCCGTCGCGGTGGCGAGCTTGCGGCGGCCGTCGGCGGCGACCCCGACGATCCGAACCGGCCCGGGGCGGATCGGCTTCCGGGCGAGGAGCTTGAGCGTGACCGAGGTGGCCGTCGGCCCGCCCTTCTTCGAGACGACCGGCTCGGCCGTCACGCCCTCGAACGGCTCGTCGAGGCCGACCTCGATCGGCCCGGCGTAGCCTTCGAGTCGCGCGATGGCGACCGCCACCTCCAGCGGCTGGCCAGGGACGAGGCCGAGTTGGTCGACCTTCAGGTCCAGGGCGAAGTCGACCCGGGGCGGCCCGGCGGTCAGGAGGTAGGCGTGGCCCGCCCTGCCCGTTCAGGTCGCGGATCGTGAGGCGGAAGGTCCCGTCCGAAGGTGCGGTGAACTTGAGGGCGGGGTCGACGTCCTTCCCCTCGTCGTCGACCTCGACGAGCGTCGAGCCCGAGGCGTCGCCGACCCGGAGGACGGCGTCGAGCGGCAGGCCGAGCGACCTCGAATCGAGCTGGAAGGCGATGACCTGGCCCTTCTTCGCGGCGAAGGCGAAGGCGTCGACGTCGCCCGGACGGTCGACCCGCCCGCTGATCGCCGAGGGGATCGGGATGGCCTGGGGGTGGGCCCGGTCGTTGGGCTCGACCTCGACGAGCGAGGGCCCCTCCACGACCTGGACCTCGACCGGGCCGGCCAGACCGGGGGCCTCGACCGCGACGGGGCCGGGGCCGTCAGCCGCCTCGACCCGGAGCCTCCTGGCCGATTCGGGGACGTTCCAGCCGACGGCCTCGACCTCGGCCGGACCGCCCCGGGCGACGGCCAGGGGGAAGGCGTGGTCGGCGTAACCCCCGGTCGTCAGGGTGAGCCGGTAGACGTAGCTCGGCGACCCGGCGAAGCGGATCGAGCTCTCCTGGACGAAGGGGAAGGCGAAGGCCCGGACGAGGTAGTCGCCGTCGGTCGGGGCCTCGAAGGCGACCCGGGGGTCACGCCCGGGGGCGTCGTCGACCTGGGCGAGCACGAACCCCGCGGCCGAGGCGACCTGCAAGACGCCGTCCATCGGCGAGCCGAGCCGGTGGTTCGCCTCCAGCGCGGCGACGAGGGTCTGGCCCTTCTTCAGGGGGACGCGAAAGCCGTCGACGTCGCCGGTCTTGCCGAGCCGGCCGTTGATCGTCTCGCCCCGGGGGTCGACCGGCCGGGCGGTCGACGGGTCGTCGTTGGGCTCGACCTCGTTGGCCTCGGGCAGGAGGCCGACCAGGAACGGCCGAGGGGCCGTCGCCCCCTCATCGTCGTAGAGCCGGATCCAGTGCAGGCCCGCCGGGGAGTCGGCGGCGATCGTGACCGAGAGCCGGCCCTTCTCGGCCCCCGGCTCGACCTCGATCGACGGCCCGGACGACCAGGCCCGCACGGGCCAGCGCTCGAACTGGCCGGTCGCCTCGACCTGGACCGTCGAACCTCGGGGGCCGCCGGCCGGGTAAAGGTGGTCGAGCGTCGGCCCCTTGGCCTGCGCCGGGGCGGCGAGGGTCGTCTCCAGGAGGCAGGCAAGGGCGAGGGCGAGTCGCGGCCGGAGGCCGCTCATCCCATCAGCTCCCGGATCGGCGTGGGGTCGCTGACGAGGTGGACGGGACGGCCGTTGGGGGCGTGGAGGATCTTGCCGGGGTCGATCCCGAGCTTGCTGTAAACCGTGCTGACGAAGTTCTCGGGCCCGAGGATCCGCTCGACCGCCGCATACCCTCGCGAGTCGGTCGCGCCGACGACCTGACCGCCGGGCGTGCCGCCGCCGGCGAACATCACCGACATGGCGTTGGACCAGTGGTCGCGACCGCCCTTGTCGTTGACCTTGGGGGGTGTGGTCAATGATTGATGTAGGGCAGGATTTAGGCTTCGAATCGGCTCTGACCGGAAGGTCCATTTTACCGGACAAATTCGGTGAATTGGCCGCAAATCTAGCCCAGATGGCAGCTTGCCGCTACATCAATCGTTGACCAAACCCACCTTGGGGGTCCGGCCGAACTCGCCGAGGACGATCACCAGCGTCGTCGCCAGCATCCCGCGCCGGTCGAGGTCCTCGATCAGGGCGGCGATCGAGGCTTCGAAGGCGGGCATCTTCTTGTCGAAGGCGTCGAAGAGGTTCTCGTGGTGGTCCCAGCCGCCTTCGTTGAGGGTGACGAAGGGGACGCCGGCCTCGACGAGCCGCCTGGCCAGGAGGGCCCGCTGGCCGAAGGGGGTCCGGCCGTAGGCGTCGCGGACCTTCTCGGGCTCGCCGTGGATGTCGAAGGCCTTCTGGGCCTCGGGCGACGACATCAGGTTGTACCCTTGCTCGTAATACTCGTCGAGCGCCAGGGCGGGGTCGCCCGCCGCCTTGTCGGCGAACCGCCGGAAGCGGTCGACCCGGGCGCGGAGGGCCTTGCGGTCGTCGACCCGCTCGACCTCGAAGCCCGTCGGCGCGGAGACATCGCGGACCCGGAAGTCCTTCGACGTGGGGTTGTCCGGCACGACGAACGGGGCGTAGCGGGCCCCGAGGAAGTTCGGCCCGCCCGACCGGGTCATCGACGGGATCGAGAAGTAGGGCGGCAGGCCCCCTTTCGTCCCGCGCTCCATGGCCGTGGTCGAGCCGAGGCTCGGGTGGAACGAGACGAAGGCCCCGCAGCCGACCGGGATCCGGGGCGGTGCGCCGGTCATCATGTAATGGTTGCCCGCCCCGTGGTTCCCCTGGTCGTGGCGGATCGACCGGACGACGGCGAGCTTGTCGGCGATCGCCCCGAGCTTTGTCATGTGCCGCGAGAAGGAGATCCCGGGGACCTTGGTGGCGATCGGGTCGAACTTGCCCCGGATCTCCGAGGGGGCGCCGGGCTTGGGGTCGAAGGTCTCGTAGTGGCTCGGCCCGCCGTCGAGCCAGATCAGGATGACGCTCTTGGCCTGCGGAGTCCCGGCCACCCCGGCCATCCCCCGGAGCCGGAGGGCGTCGACGAGCCCGCCGCCGATCAGGGCCGAGAGGCCGAGCTTCAGGCAGTCGCGGCGGGTGGTCGACTCGCAGTTGGTCGTGATCGGCATCGGCGGAGCCTTTCCGGGGGTCAGTCCTCGAACACGAATTCCGGCGAGTTGAGCAGGGCCCAGGCCAGGTCCTCGACCGCCTTCCGGCGGCTCCCGGGGCCTTCGATCAGGCCGATCCCGTCGGCGATCTCGTCCACGTCGGGCTTCCGGTTGTAGATCAGGAGGTAAAGCTCCTCGACGACCTTCCCGGCGGCGAGGTCGGAGGCGGCGAGCCTGGCAACCCGGCCGTCGTCGGCGGCGAGCTTGCGGTTGATCCCCGGGGCGTTCATCAGGTGGAGGGCCTGGACGACCGAGGTGTCGGGCGTCCGCTCGCAGGGGGGGTCCTGGTTCGGGTCGGGTCGGCCGAAGGTGTCGAGGAACAGGGAGGTATTCCGGGTCGTCCAGCTCGCCGCCGCGCGGGTGCCGGGGGGGATGGCGTCCATCGCCTCGGGGACGCCGGTGATGTCGACGATCGCGTCGAGGAGGACCTCGGCCCGGGGTCTCTGGCGGTAGTGTCGGGAGAAGTTCCGGGTGTCGGCCATGTTCCGCTCGACCGGGTCGGACGACCGCTCGTAGACGGCGGAGGTCATGATCGTGCGGATCAGGTGCTTCAGGTCGAACCCGTGGGCGACGAAGTCGTCGGCCAGGGCGTCGAGCAGCGGGCCGTTGCTCGGCGGGTTGGTGGCCCGGAGGTCGTCGACCGGCTCGACGATGCCGCGGCCCATCAGCTCGGCCCAGGTCCGGTTGACGATCACCCGGGAGAAGTAAGGGTTGTTCGGCGAGGTGATCCACCCGGCGAGCGCGGCGCGGGGGTCGAGGTCGGGGTCGTCGGGGACCGGGGCGGAGCCGAAGAGGGGCTTCGGGGGCAGGACGACGCCGGTCAGCGGATGCTTGACCGATCCCGAAGCCTTGAGGAAGACCGTCTCCTCGCCGGCGGCGATCGGCGGGGCGATGGCCGCCCCCTTGTGGCCGACCCGGGCGAAGTAGGCGGCGAACTCGTAGAACTGCTCCTGGCCCCACGACTCGAAGGGGTGGTGATGGCACTTGGCGCATTCGAGCCGGATGCCGAGGAAGACTTGGCTGACGATCGTCGCGGCCTCCTCGGGCTCGCGCCGGTCTCGCCAGACGACCGAGGCACCGTCGCGGTAATTGCTCCCCCGGGCGGTCAAGATCCGGCGGACGAACTCGTCGTAGGGGAGGTTCCGGCGGAAGGCATCGCGGAGCCAGGCGTCGAGGTTCAGGACCGCCTTGATGCCGACCCGATAGGGGTTCGGCCTCAGGAGGTCGGCCCACTTGTTGGCCCAGTGGTCGACGTACTCGGGCCGGTCGAGCAGGCGGTCGACGAGCGCCTCGCGCTTGTCCGGGTCGGGGTCGGCGAGGAAGGCGCGGGTCTCGTCGGGGGTCGGCAGGCGGCCGATGGCGTCGAGGTGGGCCCGGCGGTGGAAGGTGGCGTCGCCGACCCGGCCCGAGGGGACGATCCCGAGCTTGGCGAGCTTGGCCCAGACCGGCCCGTCGACCAGGTTCTTGCGGGGCAGGGCCGCGTAAAGTTCGGAGGGGACCTCGCCGGGCAGCGGGATCAGCACGCCGGAGTTGGCGAACATCCCCAGGAACCGGGCCGAGACGGTCGCCTCGCCCGGGATCGGGCCCGCCTTGACCAGCCCGGAGGCGTCGACCGAGACCAAGGTCGGGTCGGTCGACTGGAAGGCGGCGAGGCCGGTCACGTCGCGGGTCGAGCCGTCGGAGTAGCTCGCCGTGGCGCGGAGGGCGAAGGTCTCGCCGGGGGTGAGCGTGCGCTCCCTCGGCTCGACGGCGACCCGGACCAGCTTCGGCGCGTCGGCCGGGGTCCGTGGCATCCCGTCGGCGATCCAGCCGAGCAGGAGGTCGTAAGCCGCCGAGCCGGGCTCCAGCTTCCGCCCGCCGCCGTGGGGGACCTTCGCGGCGGCCTTGAGCAAGCAGGAGGCTCCGGTCGGGCGCGGCGGGGAAGACCCGGCGCCCTCGGGCCTCGTGGGCGATCGCCGCGTGGTCGAAGTCGGGGTCGAACCCCAGGAGCGAAAGCTGGAACCCGTTCTGGCCGCGGGCCTTGCCGTGGCAGGCCCCGGCGTTGCAGCCCAGGCGGGTCAGGAGCGGCACCACGTCACGCTCGAAGGTCGCGCGATCGGCGGCCTCCGATCGCCCGGAGGCCAGCCCGAGGGCCGCGATTGCCAGCAAGGTCGTCCGAACTCGCCGCATCGCTCGACCCTCGCCCGGTCCGAACCTCGAATCGACGTCCGGGGCTAGCTTAACCGATCCCCCGCGATTCTCCAACAATCTTGCAACACCGCGAGGGATCGAGTTTCACGCGCGGCCGAGGGCCGGGTGGACCCAGGGGGGACTGTAGGGGCGGGTCAGGAGCCGGGTGGCCTCCTCGTCGCCGACGACCTTGTGGCCGGCGGGGTCATAAACGAGGGTCCGGCCGAGCTTCAGCGCGTCGTTGGCCAGGATGCAGGCGGCGGTGGAGATGTGGCCTTCCTCGATGTCGGCCACGGGCTTGCCTCGCGAGGCGATGCAGGCGAGGAAGTCCTTCATGTGGCCCCGGATCGCCGGGGCGACGTGCTTCTCCAGCTCCTTCTCGGTCCGGTCCTCGGGATACTCGTCCAGCTCGTACTTGACGTCGACGTGGACCGGCTCGTTGCCCGAGCCCCCGCCGCTGGGTGTGTAGTCGTAGTAGTTGACGTTGGCCTTGAGGGTGCCCTTGTCGCCGTAGAAGGTCGCCCCCCACTGGTCCTTTGGGTCGGGGGCCGATCCCCAGCTCCGGTGCTGCCAGATGATCTTGAGGTCGCCGTAGTCGAAGGTCGCTTCCTGGGTGTCGGTGATGTTGGCCCGGCTCTTCTTGTCGATCAGGATGCCCCCGGCCGAGGCGATCGAGGCCGGCCAGCCGAGCCCGAGCATCCAGCGGACCATGTCGAGCATGTGCACGCACATGTCGCCGACGATCCCGTTGCCGTATTCCATGAAAGCCCGCCAGCCCCGAGGGTGGACGATCGGGTTGTAAGGCCGCATCGGCGCGGGGCCGGTCCAGAAGTCGTAGTCGAGGTTCTCCGGCGGAGCGGTGTCGGGCGCGGTGCTGCCCGACCGCATGTGGTAGTAGCAATAGATCTCGACCAGGCCGATCTTGCCGAGCTTCCCCTCGCGGACGATCCGGTCGCGCGCCTCGATCAGGTGCGGCGTGCTCCGGCGCTGGGTGCCGACCTGCACGACCTTATTCAACCGACGGGCGGCCTCGACCATCGCCCGCCCCTCCGAGACATCCACGCTGATCGGCTTCTGGACCCAGACGTCGGCCCCGGCCTCCATCGCGGCGATCATCGGCAGGGCGTGCCAGTGGTCAGGGGTGTCGACCAGGACGATATCCAGGTCCTTCTCGGCGAGCATCTGGCGATAGTCGGAGTACGTCCGAGGCGTCTTCTTCGAGGCCTGCCGCGAGGCGACGACCGAGGCGGCGTCGGCGAGCATCACCTTGTCGACGTCGCAGAGCGAGACGACCTCGACCGGCGCGACCTGGATCATCCGGAGGAGGTCCGACTTGCCGTACCAGCCGGTGCCGATCAGCCCGACCCTCGGCTTCTTCTCGGCCTGATAGGCGGCGAACGCCCCCGAGGCGGGCAGGGCCAGGCCGGCGAGGCCGGCGGCGTTGAGGAAGTCGCGGCGATTCATGGAGATCACTCCCGGGGTGGCGGGAAGGCGGGCCTGCACGATCGGATGACTTTAGCGGACCCCCGGGAGGATTGCGACGGGTCGCCCCGCCAAACCGCCGGGGCGGGGCCGGGTCGGACCAATCCAGGCCGGTTCCCGACGAATATCCTTGCCCTGGACCGATCCGAAGGGCGACGATCGATCCCGAAGCCCACCGCGCCGACCCCCGCGAAAGGAATCCGACGATGACCGAGCCGACGATCGAGCTGATCCCGAGCAGGCCCGCCGTGCGATCCGACGGCCCGACGACGCTGGACGTCCTGGTGCGGATCACCCCGCCGACGCCGGAAGTCCACTTCGTCAGGCCGCCGATCAACCTCGGGCTGGTCCTCGACCGCTCCGGCTCGATGCAAGGCGCGAAGAAGATGGAGTATGCCATCGACGCGGCCTGCTTCGCCGTCGAGCAGCTCCTGCCGACCGACCGGGTCAGCGTGACCATCTTCGATTCCGAGGTCGAGACGATCGCCCCGAACGCCCCGGCGACCGACAAGGCCGGGCTGATCGGCCGGCTCCGGCAAGTCACGCCCCGAGGCGCGACCGCGCTGCACGCCGGGTGGAAGGAGGGAGCCGATCAGGTCGAGTCGGGCCGGCGAGCCGAGGGCCTCGACCGGGTGATCCTGCTCTCCGATGGCCTGGCCAACCAGGGCGTGACCGATCCCGAGGCGATCTCCGGGGAGGTCCGAGGCCTGGCCTCGCGGGGCGTCTCCACCACGACGATGGGCCTGGGCGACGACTACAACGAAGACCTGATGCAGGCCATGGGACAGGCCGGCGACGGGAACTATTACTACATCGAGTCGCCCGTCCAGCTCGTCGACATCTTCCAGACCGAGCTGAACGGGCTGATGGCCAACCTCGGCCGGAAGGTCGCCCTCGGCCTGGAACCGGGGCATGGCGCCAGGGTGGCCGAGGTCCTCAACGAGTTAGGACGCGACGCCGGGGGCGGGCTGATCCTCTCCAACCTGGTCCTCGGGATGCCGCTGACGGTCGTCGTCCGGCTGGCCGTCGACCTGTTCCGCGACGAGGCGGAGACCTGCCGATTCCGGCTCGAATGGGACGCCCCGGAGGGAGGGGCGCGGCGGTCCGCGTCCGCCTCGCTGGCGCTCCCGGCGGTCCCCTCGGCGGAATGGGAGGCGATGGCGGTCGACCCGGGGGTCGCCGAGCAGGTGGCCCTGCTGATGGCCGCAAGGGCGAAGAAGGAGGCCGTCGCCGCCTACGACCGGGGCGACCTCGATTGCACCTTGGCCGGCGTGGCCTTCGCCGCCCGGGTGATGAGGGAGATGCCCATGTCACCGACGGTGGCCCGGGAACTCGGCGAGATCGACCAACTCCAGGCCGACCTCGCGGCGAACCAGGGGGCGAAGTTCCGCAAGCGATCGGCCTTCCAGACCTTCCAGAGGGATCGCGGCCAGGACAAGTGACCCCCCCACGCGTCCCAGGCCCGACCGGGCTTGACGGCATTGGCCGATCGGCTAGATTTGCGAAACCAAATTTGAGGAACCAAACCACGGACGATGGGAAGGAGTGGCCAGGATGGCGCGACCGCCCGCGAAGGACCTGACCGAGCGCGAGCTGGAGGTGATGCACGCCTTCTGGGCCGAGGGGCCGGCGACGGCCCAGGAGGCCCGCGACCGGCTCGCCGGGTCGGGCCTGGATCGGTCGTACCCCACGATTGCCAACCTCGTCCGGGCTCTCTCCGAGCGGGGCTTCTTGAGGCAGACCAACGCGGGGCGCCCGTTCGTCTACGAGGCGGTCCGATCCTATGAGGACGTCTCGGGGCGGTTGCTGGGCGACCTCGTCCGGCGGGTCTTCCGGGGCTCGCGGGCGCAATTGCTCTGCCGACTGGCGGAGGGCCGGAAGCTCTCGGCGGAGGAACGGGCCGTCCTGGAGCGGATCCTCGAGGAGGGCGGGCGATGAACGACCTGGGAGGGGCCCTGGCCTGGCTCGCGGTGCAGGTCGCGCTGCTGATGGTCCCGTCGCTGGGCTTGCAAGCCCTGGCGGCCCGACGAGGGCCGGCGGCCGGGGCCTGGGTGGCGACGGTCGGCCTGGGGATGGTCGTCCTCCTGGGCCTCCTGGCCTTCCTGCCGGAATCCCGGCCCGGAGTCGGGGAGGCTACGGACCAGCCCTCGGCGGTCGCGCCTCCGGCCGTGGCGGCCCTCGCGAGCCCGGACCCTGGCGGGCCTCCCGGGCCGGCCGGGCCGATCGCGGGTCGAGGGCGGCTCCTCTCGGGTTTCCAGCTGGCCTGGGGGCGACTCGAACGGCGGGCGGCCGGGCCGATCGCGGGCCTCCGGCCCTGGGGCGGGTGGCTCGCCCTGGCCTGGCTGGCGGGCGCGGGCGTCGGCGGGCTTCGAATGCTGGTCGGCCTCTGGGCGGTCGAGCTCTGCCGGAGGCGCGGGCGGGCGGTCGACGACCCGGCGATGGTCGGGCTGGTCGGGGAGCTCCGCCGGGCGATGGGGTGCGGCCGGGCGGTCGAGCTGCGGGAGATCGCGGACTTGACCACCCCGGCGACGGCGGGCTGGTTCCGGCCGATCTTGCTGCTCCCGGGCGACTGGCGAGCCTGGGGCGAGGCGGAGCGGCGGGCGGTGGTCGCCCACGAGTTGGCCCACGTCGTCCGGGGCGACTACGCGGCGGGCCTGCTGGCCCGGGTCGCCGTGGTCTCGCAGGCTTATCACCCGCTGGTCCGATGGATGGCGGCCCGCTTGCACCTGGGGCAGGAGCTGGCGGCCGACGCGCTGGGGGCCGAGTTCGCCGGGGGGCGGCGGGTTTATCTGCTGGCCCTCTCGCGGCTGGCCCTGGAGCAGGATGGACGTCCCCCGAGCTGGCCGGCGAGGGCGTTCCTCCCGGCCCAGGGGACCTTGATCAGGAGGATCGCGATGCTGAAGGATGAACCGAGGTCGGACCTCCCCTGGACCGGGACGAGGCGGCTGGTGGCGGCCCTCGGGCTGCTCTCGCTCACGATCGGCGTGGCGAGCTGGAAGGCCCCGGCCCAGGGCGAAGACTCCAAGCTCGGCACGATCGAGATTGCGGGCGTCGTAGCCCGCAAGGCCTCGGCCGATGCGGCGGCCGTCGAGCCCTTCGAGGTGCGCTACATCCCCGACGGGAAGGTCGGCGTGGTCGCCGTCCGCCCGGCGGCCGCCTTACGGCGCACGGGGATGGACATGCTCTCGCCCTTGCTTCGCGAGCTGATCGACATCAACCTGCCGCAGCTCGCCAGGGATCTCAAGGTCGACATGGCCCGCCCGGGGTTCCTCAAGCTCGAATGCAAGGACATCGAGTCGGTGGTGGTCGGCTTCGACATCGGCCAGGCCGACGCCGTCCCGGGGCCGGGACAGCAGGAGCGGCGGTTGCACAGGCTCGACCCCAGCGGCCTGACCATCCGGACGGTCGCCCCATTCGACTGGCCGGCCTTCATCCGCCAGTGGAACCTGGGGCTCGAGGAGGTCCGGGAGGCCCGGGGCGTCTACTACAAGATCAAGGGGCCGAAAGACCCCGACCCGGCCTGGGATTATTGCTTCTACCTGCCCGACGACCGGACCATCGTCTTCGACGGCGAGCGTTGGATGAAGCAACTGATCGCCCGCCCGGCCCCCGCCGGCCCGGCCTTCCTCGAAGGGGCCGACTGGGGGCGGTCCGGTCGCGACCTCGCCGCCCTGGCCCTCGACAACCGGGACGACTTGTTCGCGAAGCGTTATGACCTGGGGCGGCCGGACGACGCGATGGTCCTCTCGCTCTTCAAGGGGGTCGACCGTTGGGTCCTCGGCCTGACCGACGCCGATGAACTCGCCCCGCACGCCGAGGTCGCCGGCCGCGATCCGCAGGCCATCGAGGCGGTGTCCCGGTCGGTCGCGATGCTCGCGAACCTGGGCCGAGCGGCCCTCGCCCTCGACGCCGCGCCCCCCGCGACCGGGGAGGGCGACCGGGCCCTCAAGCTGGCCAAAGGCTTCCTGGCCAACCTGAACGTCCAGCAGGACGGAAAGGGCCTCTCCGTCGGCTCGGGGAAGTTCGGGACGTTCGCCGACATCGCCATGTTCTTCAAGGCCCAGATCCAGCAGAATCGGGAAGCCCAGGCGGCTGGCGGGGTGCCCCGTGACTTGGTGGACCCGAAGATCCGGGCGACGGGGGCCGAGCTGAAGGGGAACACCCAGCGGTGAAGCCACGCCGGATGGGCCCGGGGGAGACGTCGGCGTCGCCCCCGGGCCGCCCCCGCAAGGACGAAGCCGTTGACGCCGCGAGTCATCGCCTCGGGGAGGCATCCGGTTTGCATGTTGATCTCGCCGAGAGGCCCGACGCGGGCCACCACCTCTCCCTCGAACAACAAGAGCCAATGATGCACAAATTCACCGGATTCGCCTGCGCCCTGCTGCTCACCTCGCCCTGCGTTGCCCAGGTCACGCCGGGGACGGTCACGACCACCACCACGACCGCCGCCGCCGCGCCGACCCTTCGGGCCAGCCAGATCCTCGGCTCGACGGTCCACCTCCAGGGGACCAACAACTTCGGCAAGGTCGACGACATCATCCTCAGCGACGACGGCGGGCCGACCTACCTGCTCGTCTCCAGCGGCGTCGGCGGCCAGCAGGTCCTCATGCCCCTCAGCGCGGCGAATTACGACCAGGGCTTGAAGGCCGTCACCTACGACGTGAGCCCGCAGGCGGTCCAGCCGCTCCTGTTCGCGCCCAACGCCCATCCCAACGTCGTCGACCAGCAGTTCACCACCCGGACCAACCAGGTCTTCCCGACCGACGCCCGTAAGGTCAAGATCAAGGAGCGGCCGAACGGGACGACCAAGGAAAAGATCAAGAACTGAGCGTTAAGCCGGTTGATCGACCCACGAAACAGGGCCGGCCCGACTCCTTCGAGTCGGTCCGGCCCGTTTCGCGTCGACCGGGATCCCCTCCGTGGGACGGGAGGTTCATTCCCCCCCGGCGACGTCGCTATCCGGCTTGAGGCCCTTCATCACTTCCTTGACCGCGACTTCGAGCTGGCGGTCGCGCCGGGCGAGGTTGTCCTCGGGACTGTTCTCAACGTAGACGTCGGGCTTGACGCCGGTGTCCTCCATGTTGGTCCGCCCCTCGTCGGAGAGGTAGACGGAGACGCCCGGCGTGCGGATCGTCGAGCCGTCGATGAGCGCGTCGCTGCCGGTGCCGATGACCGCGCCCATCGTCGGGGTGCCGATGATCTTGGCCAGGCCGAGGGCCCGGAAGCCGGCGGGGAACATCTCGGCGTTGGAGGCGCTCCGCCAGTTCTGCATGACGACCTTCGGGCCGTAATAGCCGTTGAACGGACGAGGGGTCAGCTCGGTCCCCCGGGGCTGCCAGACCGGATAGGGGCGCTGGACGAGGATCGCCAGCAACTTCTGCTCGATGTTGCCGCCGCCGTTGAATCGCTGGTCGATCACCAGGGCCTCCTTGTGGCGGTACTCGGCCAGGTCCTTCTTGAACCGGGCCAGGCTCGGCTGGTCCATCGCCTTGATGTGGAGGTAGCCCACGCGGCCCTTGGACAGCTCATCCACCTTGGGCCGGCGTTCGTTGACCCAGCGCTCGTAGCGGAGGTTGCCGAAGGCGGCCATCGTGATCGGCTCAAACTTGACCTTCCACGACCCGGCGGGCTTGGGCCTGGCATTGAGGGTCAGCTCGACCTTGCGGTTGAGCCTCCGGCCGAGGTCCGGCCGTCGCGGGTCAGCGCGAGGCCGGAGATCCCGCCGCCGCCGAAGCCGCCGCCGCGTCGACCCGGGGGCGGGGTCGCCTCGCCGTCGGCCGGGGCCGCGACGGGCGAGGACGAGGCCAGCGGGTTCAGCCGCTTGCCGTCATCCTGGATCGCGTAAATCGTCGAGGAGCCGCCACCGCCGCTGCCGTTCCATTCGGAGCCGACGAAGATCAGGGTCTTGCCGTCGACGCCGGGGAGGTAGGCCCGGACCGAGCCGGCGTGGGTGACTTGACGAGTCCGCCGCTTCAGGCCGGCCCAGTCGACCTTGAGGTCATTCGCCGGGGCGACCCGGCCGCCCGCGCCGCCCATCGGCCGACGTCCTTCGGGGGCGGCGTCACCGCCCGCGCCGGGCTCGGGGGCCGCGGCGATCTCGGCCTCCTCGGGGTCCTTGTCGAGCTTCTCCAGCGGGATGCGGTAGACCTGCGAGGCGGGCCGGGCGTTCGGGCCCTCGCCGTTGTCGGCCTCGGTGCGGATGAAGTAGAGCTTCCGCCCGTCGGCCGAGAATTGCGGGTCGCGCTCGGAGAGCGAGTCGAACGTCACCTTGACGGCGTCGCCGCCGGTTGAGGGGATCAGGTAGATGTCGGTCGACCGCGTCACGTCGGGCTTGCTGAAGGCCGGGTCTTGCCGTCGGGCGACCAGGCGGGCCGGCCGATGTTGCCGAACTTCGACTCGGCCAGGACCTTGAGGTCGCCCCCTGCGGAGGTGACGGTGCGGAGCTTGCCGTCGGAGGCGGTGAAGGCGATCGTCTTCGAGTCGGGCGACCAGGCGTGGCCGGACTTCAGGGCGTCGACGTCGGTGAGCTTCTTCGCCTCGCCCGAGCCGTCGGGGTCGATGACGTAGATCTCCTCGCGGCCCGACTTGTCGGAGACGAAGGCCAGGCGCTTGCCGTCGGCCGAGTGGCGGGTCAGCCGCTTGACCTCGCCGCCGGCGCCGGGGATGAGGAAGACATCGAGGCCGCCCTCGCGGTCGCTGGAGAAGGCGATCGACCGGCCATCGGGCGAGAAGCGAGGGTTGAGGTCGCGGGCCTTGTTGACGGTCAGGCGGACGACGCCGGAGCCGTCCTCGCGGGCGGTCCAGATGTCGCCGAGGTAGCTGAAGGCGACCCGGCCTTCGTGGTAGCTCGGCGACCGGACGACCTTCGCCTCGCGGGCGACGGCCGGCCCGGCGACCGCCAGGCAGAGCGCCGCGGGAATCCAGCGGAGAAGCTTCATGAGGAGGGCTCGGACGGGTGGCAGGCTTCGAGGCGATCGGCCTCGGGATGCCGGCCTTCGCGGCGGCCGTCGGCGGCCCCTGGGGGGGCGGCGGGGGAGCGCCACCCGATTGCCTCTGATAGCGACATTCCTGACCGGGTGGTCCGAGAATCCGGCCGATCCGGTAAGATCGACCGCGGGCCGAGACTCCCCCGGGGCCGCGAGGATCCACGATGACCCGACCCAGCTTCGCGATCCTCCTGCTGGCCCTCGGCACGGGCCCCGGGCCCGGCGGGCGGATCGAGACCGTCGTCGGGAGCGGCCAGGCCGGCTCGGGCGGCGACGGCGGCCCGGCGCGGGCGGCGACGCTGATTGAGCCGTTCCACTGCGAGTTCGACCGGGCCGGGGCCCTGCTCGTCGCCGACGCGCCGGCGGGGAAGATTCGCCGGGTCGACCTCGCGTCGGGCCGGATCTCGACCGTCGCGGGCGACGGCCCGACGATCGGGACCCCTTACGCGATGGCGGCCGACACCAACGGCGACCTTTACATCGTCGACCAGGCCAACCCCGTCGTCCGCAAGCTCGACGGCTTGACCGGGCGGCTCTCGATCATCGCGGGGACCGGCGAAAAGGGGTCTTCCGGCGACGGCGGCCCGGCCGTCCTGGCCAGGCTCCTCGAGCCGAACGACTGCTGCCTCGACGGCCGGGGCGGCCTCCTCATCGCCGACGTGGCCGACTGGCGGATCCGCCGGGTCGACCTCCGCTCCGGCGTCATCACCACCTTCGCCGGGTCGGGCCGGCCGGCAGGGAAGCTCGACCCCTCGAAGCTCGGCGACGGCGGGCCGGCCGTCGACGCCGTGATCCCCGGAGCCCGCGCGGTCTGCGTCGATGGCCGGGGCTCCACCTTCCTCTGCGAGCGCGAGGGGAACGCGATCCGCCGGGTCGACGCCTCGGGCGTCATCACCACCTTCGCCGGGACCGGGTCACCCGGCTACTCCGGCGACGGC
>JAABUK010004196.1_pt1 | contig 23681 bp, 24 predicted proteins | sample 5559141 | NCBI WGS metagenome assembly JAABUK01 (sample SAMN10711869, study PRJNA513367) | rock metagenome | isolation source: Antarctica rocks | place: Antarctica: Victoria Land, Pudding Butte nord | collected 2016-01-03
TCCCTCAAGCGCCGCACCCCATCTCCAATCGACAGCACGGCATAGGCCCTGGATGACGGCGCGCGCGCCCAGAATGCCCAACCTCAAAGAAGCCCAAAACGCTGGCCGCGATGAATACGACGGGCTAGGGTCTCGCTCCTTCAGGAAAACTGGCTGGGTCGAACGCAATTGGTCCAGTGATGCTCTCCACTAGCCTGAGCATCGTAGCCCGGCTTCGCTGGGTTCGAAAGACGCTCGCGGATTCGCGCGGCTTTGTTTGGTGTGCTCCACCGCGAAGGATTGGGACGCTGTGACCGAAAACCCAGCCGTAAGTTCCTGCAATCAGGGGCTGAACAACGGAAGCTTCGACCCCTGGACTGTGTTGGCTGCAGCCAACTGCGGGAAGTTCGCGGATGCAAGCCGGCGGTTCAAAGCCGAAGCATCGAGCTGTGGTAAGTTTCCGTTAACCTTAATCTCCTTGCAGATTTTCCCGAATCATGACCTTCTCTCAGACGGATTGAAGGCGTCTGACGCCGCAGAACCGTTTTTGGATGCCGGGATGACGGATGCGTTAGATCATGTATCGACCGCCGGCGCCTCCCCGGCCGACCGTGTACGGGCTCACGCCCGACTGCTATCAGGTCAAATGCGCTCGCTGAGCGCGGCGCTCTTCCCTCCATCAGCTTCAAAAGCATTGAGACAATTTACATCGGGCGAGGTTGCGAAAATAGTGGGAGTGTCCGATGGGTACCTGCGCCAACTTTCACTCGACGGGCTCGGACCCAAGCCCGGTTCGCTGCCCGGCGGAAATCGCCGATTGTACACTCTTGCGCAAGTGAACGACTTACGAGGCTATCTGGCCGAAGCGCGGCCCCGCGAGGCGCTTCAATTCAAGCCTGGGCGTCGTGAGAGGGACAAGCTCCAGATCCTCACCGTTGCTAACTTCAAAGGTGGCTCTGCTAAGACTACGACCGCCCTTTACCTATCACAGTATCTTGCCCTCCGTGGCTTCCGCGTCCTTGCGATTGATCTTGACCCGCAAGCATCGCTTTCCGCCATGTTCGGATACCAGCCGGAATTCGACATTGCAGAGAACGAGACGCTCTACGGTTCGATCCGCTACGACGACGAGAGGCGGCCGATGCGAGAGGTGGTGCGCCCAACCTATTTTGAAGGCATCAGCTTAGTTCCTGGAAACCTGGAGCTTATGGAATTTGAGCATCACACTCCGAGGGCGATGATCGAACGGCGCGCGAGAGGCCACGATTTATTTTTCAGACGTGTTGCTACCGCAATTAAAGAGGTAGCCGATGACTTCGATGTTGTCGTTGTCGACTGCCCGCCCCAGCTCGGCTATCTCACGATGGGCGCCTTATACGCTGCAACCGGAATGCTCGTCACCATCCATCCTCAGATGGTGGATGTCGCGTCGATGAGCCAGTTTCTCTTGATGACCTCTGACGTAATGTCCGTGATTGAGGAAGGGGGAGGGAAGCTCGACTACGATTTCATTCGGTACGTTGTGACGCGACATGATCCGAACGACGTGCCGGAAACACAGATTGTCGCGCTGCTTCGAAACCTCTTCGGCGAGGATGTTTTGCGGGCCACAGCGTGGAAGTCGACCGCAATCGCCAATGCCGGCCTGACTAAACAGTCCCTCTATGAGCTTGATCGCGGATCTGTGGGGAAGGGCGCTTACGATCGCGCGCTGGAGTCAGTCGATGCCGTTAACACCGAGATTGCTGATCTTGTCAAAGGAGTTTGGCGCCGATGAGCAAACGATCTGAGCGCATCAGCTCGCTGTTTTCCAATTCCCAATCCGGTCTATCGGCCGCTGAAGCAGATGCCTCTAAAGTACCGAGAGTAGCATCTGGCTCGGTCCGATCTCTTAAGGAGACCTTTTCTGGCGTTGAACGCGAGAACGATCAGCTTCGCGAGCAGATCGGTAAAGGGACACTAATCCTGGCGCTTGACCCTAAGTTGATTGATCCATCTCCAGTTAGAGACCGGTTCAGGAATTCTGATCAAGCGAGCTTCGAAGCACTTAGGGCATCTATCAATCAGAAAGGGCAAGAGGTTCCGATCCTAGTACGGGAGCATCCAACGGCCCCTGGGCGGTATCAGAGCGCGTACGGGCATCGCAGGCTAAGAGCGACCAAAGAGCTGGGTCTGACAGTTCGCGCCGTTGTACGCGCGCTGACCGACGAGGAGCTTGTGGTTGCACAAGGGCTTGAGAACTCCGCCCGGGAAGACCTGAGTTTCATCGAACGTGCGATGTTTGCCATGCACCTGGAGGACGGAGGTTATACCCGGTCTGTTATGCAGGAAGCTTTGACGATTGATCGAGCGGAAGTATCGAAAATGCTCTCGATCGGTCGATCTATTCCCACCGATGTCATCGATGCAATCGGGTCCGCTCCGAAAATTGGTCGCCAGCGTTGGGTTGCTCTTGGCGAAGCAGTCAAGGGTCCAGGTGCCCTCAAGCGGGTAAGGATGACATTGGGTAAGCCGGATTTCGAGCCGCTGAGTTCCGATGCACGCTTCATGCGATTGTTGGCTGCAGCCAACAAGGAGCATTCAGCAGAGATACACTCAAAGCCGAAGGCCGAACGCGTGATGAACGGCAGTGGCGAGGAGATCGCACGCATTCTAAGAAGCAGGCGCGAAGTCCGGGTTTCAATCGACCGCGCATCGCAGGAGGGCTTCGCTGCCTTCCTCCTCGATCAACTTCCGGAGCTGTTCGCTGTTTACGCGCAAACAGCGAAGGGAGATGACCCAAGCGGAACTTAACCTCCGCACCCACAACCCGAAAAGGACACTCAAGGCAAGAAAAAAGCTCCCGAAACGTTACCGCCCCGGAAGCCTTTCTCTGTAGTCTCGACAGCTCAGAGTCTCACTTCCGCGAAATCTAGTCAAGTGCCTTTCGGGCACGGACGCCGGTTTGGCGAGCGAATTTCTGCGCCCGCGTGAGGCACAGGCATGGAACCACATCAAACAACGACGCCCTTTGGGCGGCGACCGCTGACGCTTGCCCATGTGGCAAGCCAGGCGGTTGCGAAAGCAAGGCCCGCGGAGAAAGCAGTCCACAAGTGGAACGTCTTTCGAGCGGTTTGTGCCGCGAAGGCGCGGGTTGGCGTCTCAGAGCGGGCGTTGGCTGTGCTGGATGCGCTGCTAACCTTCCATCCCGACACCGTTCTCACGGGCGAGGACCTGGTCGTCTTTCCGTCGAACCAACAGCTCTGCTTGCGTGCTCACGGTATGGCGCCGGCGACGTTGCGGCGGCAACTCGCTGCCTTGGTGGATAGCGGTCTCATCGTCCGGCGCGACAGCCCCAATGGCAAACGATACGCGAGAAAGAGCAAGGACGGGGATGTCGAGCTGGCATTCGGCTTCGACCTGGCGCCTCTTGTGGCTCGGGGCGACCAGCTGGATAGCTGGGCCGAGGAGGTGCGCGCTGAAGAGCGTACGCTCAAGCTCGTTCGCGAGCGGATCAGTCTTTGCCGACGCGATATCGCAAAGATGATCGCGACGGGTATCGAGGAAGACGTGCTGACCCGCCCAGAGGGGCAGGGGCCAGCCGATTGGGCGGAGATCCATACTCTTTACCGGAACGTTGTGGACCGGGTGCCGCGCACTGCGGGTGTCGGGGTGCTCCAGCCAATCGCCGACGAGCTCTCGGCGCTCGCTGACGAGATCCTCAACCTTCTGGAAACACACGTCAAATCGATGGAAATGATCGCCAATGAGTCTCAGATTGAGCGTCACATACAGAATTCAAATCCAGATACCTCAATTGAACTTGAACCAGACTTTCGAGAAAGTCGGGGGGGCGAAGACGAGCCTAGACCTGAAATGCCGAGAATGCCGGAGGGTTCATATCCACTCGGGATGGTTCTTGACGCCTGTCCCGACCTGATCGACTACGCCAAGGGTGGGATTGCGAACTGGCGTGATTTCATGGCGACGGTGGCGGTGGTTCGACCGATGCTGGGTGTTAGCCCTAGCGCCTGGAGGGATGCAAAGACGGTGCTTGGTGAGGTGCAGGCCGCCGTGGTGGTGGCGGCTATCCTGCAGCGGGGGAGTGCCATCAACAGCGCCGGCGGCTATATCCGCGGGCTGACGCGAAAGGCCGAGGCGGGAGAATTCTCCCTCGGGCCCATGCTGATGGCTCTGATCAGTGCTCGAAAACGCGAGAAACGACGAGCATAGGGCGGCTGCTCCTTGGAGCTAAGGTGCATGGCCGTCGTATGTGTCGCTCTTGCGGAGCGAGGCTGGCAATTCGCTCCAGTTCGCCCGAGGATGGTCTATGCCGTCGAGAGCACCAGCGGGGGGATCGGGCTTTTTGATAACGAGCCAGGTGCGGAACGACTGCGTGGTGCCGTGCCAGCCAGCCCACGTCACGTTTTGTCGGTTCGAGTCTTCAACTCTCGCGTGATGGCGTCCAGACAGAAATCCTGGAGCGTCTCACGCAGGCGAAGGTTCCGCTTAAGCTCAAGGAATGTTACGGCATCGACCTTCACTGAGATCTTGACGATGTCGGTGTTGGAGTTCGGTGAGGCTGGTCGCATCGCGCCTGCGGCTCGGCTGGTCGCTTCCTCGGTCGACAGGTTCAAGACGTGGGAGGTTTGACGGCCCTCTGGTATTGCTGCTCTGGGGTTTCGCTCATCTGTTCCGCCTTCAGATGGCGGGAGGTGATTTGCCTGGGTTGAGTTTCGAGTCTCTGGGCGGGCCGCTGGTTCAGTTTGTATCAGCCTCGCCTCTGTCCCGATGTCCTCTGCGGTGGTCGGCTCGAAGCCCGACAAGTCGGATGCCGCATCGGTCAGGAAGGACGCGAATTGCGTCCGCTTGCGCGGGGCAGGGGGTGTCGGTATCCCAGGCTCGTCAGGCGGCATCGGCGATCCATTGCACGTTGAGGATGGCTTGGATCTCGCTGATGAGATCGTGAACGTCCCATCGGGCTTCGTTCAGGTTGGGGGATTTGGACTGAAGGGCCGAGAGGGTACGGCCCGCCATGAGGTTCTTGTAGAACATCCGCTGCTTGAGGACCGTCGCCGCCATGGGCAACCTGCTCTGGCGGATGAACTCGATCGCCTCGAGGAAAGCCGGAGACCGCTTGTCGAACGTCTCGTAGCCGTTCATCACGACGCGGACGGGTGTTGGCGGCCCTTTGGCGTCGAGGGCCCGCGTCAGATTTACGACCTTCGCGGCCTCGACGAGGTCGATGACGATCGGATGCGAAGGAACGAGAATGACGTCGCTGTTGCGGATGGCAACAGACATGCGTTCGTTGGCGACGCCCTGATTATCGATGATGATGAGGTCGTGTCTCGTGTCGCCCAATATGTGCCGGCCGAGTTCGCTCGGGTCGACGATCTGGGCGAAGTCCATGTTGGGCAGCGGGACGCCGTTCTGAAGGCACTGCTGTTGCCACAAGGTGGTCGAGGCCTGCGGATCGGCGTCGATCACCAGAACGGTCTTGCCGAGCGCCGCAAGCTCGGATGCGATGAGGGCCGTGAGGGTGGATTTCCCGCAGCCGCCTTTTGGACTGGCGATCGAGACGACCTTTGGCATCGAAGCTCCCGCGCACCAAATGCACCCCTTTGCCACGCTAGAAACTAGAGATTACATTTCGATCGTCTTCGGAGCAAGAGCGGAGCGACGCATCTGCGTACCGGCGCACAGAATCGTGGGAGGAGCGGCGCAGAGCTGGATTGCCGTAGTGCCGCAAAAGCGCGAACGCGGTGTGGAGTATTTCGGCGATTGCGCAAAGGAGCAGCCGCGGCCATGCGGTTTGGCGCAAGGGTTCAAGTGCGCAAGGCCGCAAGGCCGCAAAGAAGCAGATGAGTGCAACAGCATTGCTGCACTAGAGCAAGCGTAGAAAATTGGCTATGCTGATCTGGAGAAATAAGTGTAAGTAAGTGTTGAGTGTGTTGGCAGGATAGCCTAATGTGATACTACATTGGGCGGGGACCTGCTGCGCAGGCAGGGTGCGGCGTCGTTCCGAGCGCCTGAGGAGACACAGCTGTTGCGGACCACAGCCGTAAGCCTTCGACCAAAAGGAGTGTCGGCGCGGACCCTGCGGCTCGCCGAGGCGGACACGGCCGTGCTGGACCGCCTCGTCGCCGAGACCGGCCTGCCGGCCAGCGAGGTCGTTCGGCGCTGCCTGAGGGCGGTGGGGGAGGGTGACCCGATCGATCGCGAGAGCGTCGCCCGGATCGAGGAGCAGCTGCGCAAGATCGGGACGAACCTCAACCAGATCGCGCGCCGCTACAATTCGGGTCAGGTGGTGGTGGTCGACGAGATGGCCGAAGCGCTCGCCGGTGTCGTGCAGGTCCTCGACAGCACGGGCCGGAGCCTGGGCGAAATGACCAGGACGGCACGGGGTCTCTATCGCGCCCGTGCCGGAGTGAGCCCGTGACCGGCCTGTCGCTATTGCAAGGTGCGCTGCGCTCGACTCTGGCAAGCCAGAATGCTGGCGGCGAGCGACTTGAAACCTATTGGCTCGACGATGACCGCGGCTTGGACGAGATCCGGCGCGCCGGCGGGGCCGGTGGCGGTCGGCGCCAAACGAGCCGCCGGTACGGAGCGGGCAGGGGGTCCCCGCCGGGAGGAGGGAGGCTTTCGGGCCCGGAGATCCCGCCAAGTTCCTCACGGGTCCGCGACCTTGCGAAGGGCGGCCAGAGCGCGGTTATTAAGGTGGTAAGCTTTGCGAGCGGCGGTCAGCGGGTCGGGGCTTTGGCGGCCTATGTCACGCACGAGCGCAAGGGCGGCGTCGTCACCGAGGACGAAAACGCGGTTACCCTGGTTCAGGCAGCTGTCGCAGCCAAGCTTGATCGTTGGAAGCAGAGCTTTTCCGACCGCAAGCCAACGAAGGACATCGCGGCGATCCGGTTCGACGTCAAGGCGAACCCCGCCCAGGACACCGCAACGATCGAGACAGCCGTCACCCACAGCCTCGAGGGGCATCACCACGCCCTGCGAACCGTCGCAAAAGGGGCAGGGGTGTTCGAGGTCTCGGCCGTGGTCGTGGCCGAAGGCCGATCGTGGGCGGGTGAGGACGGCAAGACGAAGCGGCAGGCCCGCTACAAGTTCGACCAGAAATTCGAAACCTTCATCGCTGGGCGGATCGCGTCCGAGATCGGAGTGGAGGTCGAGGCAACCGTGACCGGGACGGGTCATGGTCGCGACGGCCTGGCCTACCGCCTTTGCCGGCTAGCAGCGGGCGGCGCCGCGCGCGACGAGGATGGGCGCGAGGTCGCAACTGAGGCGCACATTCGCGAGCGTGCCAACGCCTGGAAGAAGGACCTCGGCTCGAGGACGGCCCGGGACGTCATGCATCTCGTGCTCTCGGCCAAGGCCGGCACCGACGGCGAGGCGTTCCGCGAGACGGCGCGGGCGTTTTTCGCGGCTGAGTTCGGCGATCGCGAATATCTGTTCGCGGTCCATAACGACCGCGGCCATCTCCACGCGCATGCCATGGTGCAGGTAAGGAACGCGGACGGCCGCCGGGTCAATCCGAACATTTCCACGTTCTCGGCGTGGCGCTCGCGCTATGCGGAGCTGGCCCAGGCGCACGGGATCGACATGGTCGCGACGAAACGGAGCGACATGGCGGCCGCGCCACCTTTCACCCAGGGCGAGGCGGCCTTAGTGGCGCGGGGTGTGGCGCCCGACCACATCCGTCGCAAGGTCGAAGCGAAGCGCGCCGGCGCGATCCACGTTTCGGTGCGGGAGGAAGGGCGTCAGCGGGCGCGGGAAGCCCTTCAGGCCTGGACCTCGCTTGAGGCGAAGGACGCGGCTCCGGAGGCTGCGGAGCGCATCAGCGACCATGTCAGTCGCCTGTCGGCGGCCGTGAACCTGTCCCACTCGCGACAGGCCCTCCGCCTTGCCCCATTGTCCATCATCGAACGAGGAGCCTCCATGGCACGCGCGACCGCCGATTATCTCACAGCAGAGTTCAATCGGACCAACCAGGTCCTCAACCGAGCCCTGCCGATGCTGCAGGGCGCCGACAAGATCGAGGCCACCAAGCTTGCCGGCGACTATCTGACTTCTCTCGCCAAGCAGGTCGAGGCTGTGCATGCGGTCGAGGAAGAACGGTTCGCCGAGCGGGCGGGTGCCCTTCAGGTCCGAGAGGAACGGCAGGCCGGACCCGCTTCCGATCAGGCCCGTGCGCTGCGATCGATGGCGAACAGAACAGAGGGCAACCTCCCCGACGTGCCTCCCGCGGCCACGCGGGCGGCCGAGGCTGCCGCGCTGAAAACTGCAGCCATCGAGGCGGAGAGATCCGCCTTCCGCGAGCGGGTCGAGGCCGACGCGGTGAAGCAGGAGGAGCAAGTCCTTCGCGCTAATCCAGCCTCCCCGGTTTCCGCCGAACCGGACCTACGCAGCGCTGACGAGGATCTGCGCGAAGAAGAGCTGTTGGTCGACCGGATCCAAGCGCAGCAGATGACCCCGGGAAAGATTCATCGTCAATAGGGAAGCGGACGAAGTGATCTCTTGCGCTCTCGTTTTAGATAACCATAGCTGGCCATCATGGCAGCCAACAAGCGCGGTTACCGGCGCAAAATCCCTGAAGCCTTCGAAGACATCACCTGGCGGCCGGAGAATGCTGAGGCTCATTTCCAGAAGCATGGCATCCCGTTCGAGCTTGCAAAGCAGCTGGACTGGTCCGACATACTGAAACGCAAGGACGTGGAGCACCGCGACAGCCCGGAGCGCTTCAATGCCCTCGTGCGGCTCCCCGCGCAGACGAGCTTCGGCGAGGACTTCGTGTTCTTTGTCGTGTATACCAAGGTCTACCGCCTCCTGCATGTGATCTCGATCAGGCCAGCGAATGCGCAAGAACGTGAGCAATTTCGTCGTCGTAGCGAAGCGCCCTAGGCGCTCGTCAGCTGCGCAAAGGGCTGCCGCGGGTACACCCCCGACGGCGGCAAATGACCGGGTACGAGCGGCGCTCGAGAAGATGCGAGACTGGCGCGAACGCGGCAGCCCAGAAGAGGAAATCGACTACTCGGACGCGCCCCAGACAACTGCCGACGACTGGCATAAGGCCGAACGCGCTTCTTTCAGCTTCGAAAATCCCGCCCGCGCGCGCCGGTGAGCGGGGCGGCTGCTGAGCAGCGTTGAATTGAATCAAATTACACTCACCAGCAACGTTCGCCTATGACCGAGCAGCTGTTCCGGGCGAGCACCTCGGGAAGAGCTCGCTAGGGACATGTGCCTTGCCGAATGGGATTAATACGATAGCTTTCAGTCTATTCTGCATAGATACGGTATGATATTAGGTCTAGCAATGAGGCTCATTGTATTACCCCACATAACGAGCGCTCTTTCGACGCTTCCGACTCACCCGGCTTTTGGAGGGCCTGCCCGTCCTGTGTTTACGCGTTGCGTCAAAGCGCGAGGGTGACGTCGGGTTTGAAGCACTGTGCCTGAAGCCGGCTCGATAAGGTGTCAATTGCTCATTATAGATCATCATGGCGCGAGTACACACATCTTGGGCCTTTGGCTGACGATCGCGCTGAAGGAAGGTGCTCCACCATCGAACTGCCTTTTCGACGGGCTCCGTCGCAAGGAAGTGACCCCTCAGCCAGGCGAAGAGACAGCCTCTGAGATCGGTTTGCTCGTCGGCTCCCAGCCAAACCAAAGCGAACCAGAATGCCCAGTCCTGCGGACGGTTTCGAAGCAGGGCCGTGATTATGCAAGTGGTACGCGCTTCCCGTTTCAGCGCTGGGTTTTTCCGCCCCCAGATCGCGTTCAGGAAATGCAGGGTGACGAGCGCATGGGCCCGCATGTCCGCGCCGAGGGCTCCCACGAAGTGACATGCTGATGCGAAGCCTTCTGCCGTGCTTTCCTCGAAGAGGGCGTCGAGTGACGGGAGATCCAGCCACAGGTTGCCGTGCCGTCGCTTCGCCAGCGCGACGAAGAACCGTGACTGGTCACTCCTCGTCAGCAACCCAACCCCGCGTGCCGCGAGGAGAACGGCTTGCAACCAAGTTCCATCGACCTTGGTCAGGCTCGCCGCGATTTGCCGATAGTAGAGGTCCTCGCTGAGAAGCACGTCGCCCTGGGAGGCGGCCAGGAACATGGGGTCCAAAATGTGGTTCCCCATCTTGCGGCCGAAGTCGGCGACCTCGTCCGACACGTCGTCGGGAAGAGCGACCGTCAGGATCTCGCAATGATCCTCGATCCGCTCCTTGATGGTATCCAGAACCTTGAGCTGCTGTTGAAGGAATTCGTCGGTGACCTCTTGCTTAACGTACTGCCCATCGGAGAAGCCCACCGAGATTGAACCCCGGCCGAGGTCGGCCGAGGCCCGGGCGATTATGACGTCGATTTCATCCACGGTCGACCGCGCGACACGCAGTGTGCCGAACCAGGACCTCAGGATTTCAAAGACCTCGATCTCGGCCGCCACAACAGCCGTGTACGTGTCCAGCACCGCGCCGCTTCCGCGATAATCCATCGCGGCGGTCAGGCCTTGGTCACGGTCAGCGAGCGTTCCCCCAGATGTCGCGATGTCCACGCCCAACGAGGGGATGTATTGGGCAAGGCTGGTCACGTCGGAGCCCAGGGAACGGGCCGCGAAGGAAAGCGGGATGTGCCCCTTGATGTAAAGCTGTTCGGCGGCCTCGCGCCTGCCCTCGGCATGTTCCTTGACCATGTCCAGGATCGGTTGGACATCCCCATCCACCATGGTGAATTCCCAAAGGCCTTGTGAGAGAACGAGTCGCCGGGGATCTCCCGCACCAGTCGACGCAGGATGGCTTCCGCCTCGCGATATCGGCCCACGTCGACCAAAACGCTCGCATGTCCCCTGGCGATCTCGGGGTGTCGGCGCACGGTTTCCGGCAGGCGCTCATAGAACCGCGCGTTCCGATTCCGCGTGGGCGTTTCCGAGGCATGGGCGTCGGAAAGCCACTGCAGTTCGGGGGTGATCGCTCCGATATCGACGTGCCCGTCGAGCGTTCGGATTACGATACCAAAGTCGTTCAGATCGTAGGCGTAAGATGCGAGCATGACGCGGGCCGGGTGCGGCATACCCGGGCCAACCAGCGCGACGGCGTCGTTGTAGGCCCGATTGGCGGTTTCCACGAACCCGCGCCTTCTAGCCAATCTTGCGATTACGACGAGGGCACGCGGTTCGCCCGCCGCGTCCAGCCGTGCGCGTTCCAGCGCGGTTTCGTCACTTGGTGCGTTGCTCTTGTTCAACGGCGCCAAGCCAACGATACGTTCAACGAAGGCTTTCTCCTGCTCGGGAACTTCCGCCTGGGCGAAGATCGCGACGGCGTCCTCCCAATTCGCCCTATTCAACTCGACGACGCCTTTGACGAATCCGGCGTCGCCCGTGGAGGGCAGCTTCGCCGAGCCGCGCGCGGCAATCTTTTCATCGTCGAATGCGAGCGCGACCTGGACGGCAATCAGCAACGTAGGTTCGTAGTCGGTCGTTTCGATCAACTCGGAGGCCAGGGCCTTGGCCTTGGGACCGTCTTCAAGTAGACGATGGGCAACCATCGAGGTGCTGAGGGCGGCTAAACCGTCATCTCGGCACGGCACTTCGGAGGCCTTGATGCGTAGCCAGATCGCGTCCAGCGTCTCCGCCGCCTTCCGAAGAATACCCCGTTCATGGTCCGTCAGCGGCCGATAGGTGTCGTTGCGGGTCGCACGAGCGATCTGGTCAACTTCCGCCTCCGCCGCGAACAGCTTCAGCAAGTGGTTCTTTGGGAAGCGCTTCGCGCCCAATTGGGCGACGGTCCACCAGGTAGGCTGGCCCCCACGATGCCTGTACAGCAGGCATCTCGCGACCAGGACGCGCTCGCGCTCCCGGAGAACGATCGGGATGATGGGTTCCGGATCTGTGCCGTCGTCGAGGTCTATACACGCCTCTATGAGGTGCGCGGCCAAGTCCTCGTTGTTCGAGTCGACCGCAAGCTCATGCTGGGCGAACTCGATAGCCTCCGAAAACTCCTTCCGAATGATGTGGGCGAAAGCCTTCGTTGCGATCGCCTTCGGCTCACGCGGCGCACTCTTGACCGCCTTTTCGGGCAATTATCACCTTGACATAGCATATGGTTAAGCTCTCGCTGCTTGACACATTTTAGGCGTAATGCAACCCTGAGCCATGCAGGCTCGCCAGATCATAGGTGCCGCGAAAACCATCATTAGTGATGGTGATTGGCAAACAGGAAGGATGCCCCGGTCGGCTTTCCCGCTTTCAAAATCCGGTGGTAGGGCGTACCGGCTCGGCAACCGGCGGTGGCGCGCAATCAAGCTGATCGTTGCAGAAATTGAGTGTCGGGTTGTCATCAGTTACCGAGCCGACCTGATGGAATTTCAGGCTTTGTTTGGCGTGGATCACGGTGGCGACACGAAAATTATCGCGAGCATTGAGCACCACCGAAGCCACGTGCCACCTTGGCACGCCCATGTCTGTTGCGGCCCGATTTCCGGCATTCCGGCTGGAATCAAACGGGGTCCATGGGTTCGCTGCATGGGATGGGTTGGTAAGCCCCAAAGCGCTACGTTTCCTCAGTCTGACCATGATGCCTTCAATAAGGCCGCAAGGTTCTTTAGACTCGCGAAGCGACCGGATGAGGGGCTCGTCCTGCTATGAAGAAGGAGCTGTGCGAGGCGTTTTGCCAGGCCCTCGATGTGTACGAGGTGCCGGCGGGCATGGCTGTGGGAACCGGCTTTCATAGAGAAGACGGCGACCGGATAGGCTTCTTCGTCATCGGTCCTGATGCGGACGGTCGCTTTGTGATTCAAGACGATGGCGTGACGGTGCCCTATCTTGAGGCGTCGGGGGCGGACTTGGATATCCAAGCCAGAGCAGATGCTTTTCATGCCCTTCTGAACGAGTATGGCGCAACCTACAACGAGGAAACGTGCGAACTGATGACGCTCGCCTTAGACCGCAATGCGATTGCGTCATCCGCCCTGAAGTTCGTTGCTCTTCTATTACGCCTTCAAGACATCCTGTTCCTCACGCGAGAGAAGGTCGAGTCGACGTGGGTGCAGGAGGCGACTCGCGATCTACAGATCGCGTCGGCCGGTCGAGTCGCTATTGAGTTTGACGCGCCCGTGTCGCCCGAGTTGGAGACGTACCCGGCTGACGTCGTGTTGCGAGCTGCAGGGCGCGACCCTGTCGCTCTCTTCTTCGGATCAAGCGACAGCAAAGTCTACGAAGCTCTACTGCTTAACTCATTCGCGCGTTACCAGATTGGAGTGCCATGCTCGGTAGCGGTATTGCTTGAAAAAGACAACTCCGTGACCAGGAAAGCAAGACAGCGGGCCGATAACAACCTGATCGTGCCTCGCTATCGGGGCGGCGAAAAGGAAGCTATAGGCCGTATTGTCGAGGCGGCGACGGGCTCAAGGGTGATGGTGCATTGATGACGAAGTCTGGAAAGACGAAGGCGGCTCTTCCTGATCCTGTTGCGCCCGAACTCCGTCCTGACGGATGGGAACGGTTTGAGAAGGCTGTGGACGTAGCGGTGAAGCCTCGTCTGAATCCATCATCTAAGCAGAAAGACCGCACGTCCTCAGTTGAGAAAGCCGAAAAGCCTCATGACAAGTACTGATGAAGACGACCTTGATTTTTCCCAAGTCCCTGACTGCGCTGTCAACGAATTTTATCGGCAAGCTGAGATTTATCTGCAAAGTACCGTACAAATCGCGTTAGCTGCTGACGCGAGAGCTTCAACACTTACAGGTATCTTCGGGGCTGCCACAGTCGCCTTGCTAGTACTTGCTGCAAATGTTGCGAATAAATCTCCTATTGATGCGCCATTAATAGCATCTGTTATTGTTGGTGCTGTTTTTTTAATTATCGCAGCAGTCTTTTGTGCCATCGCAGCCCGCCCGGTGGAATATTTTATCCCAGGCTATGAGCCAAAGAGACTTTATCAAGCCGCCTCTAGCGAGCGACATATAAAGCTAGAGGCGGCTTCAGACATGCAAATCCGTATCGACAGAAATAGAAAGACGCTTCGTAGCGCAGCAATGCTTCTTTCTATAGGAAGAACTCTGGCGATGGCTGCGCCAATCACAGCTATCGCTACTTTTTGTCTTTGCTTCCGCCACGAGGCGGCTTGGGTGTCGTTCCTTTCGGTAGTGCGTGATCATTTGCCCTGACCGCGCCACCGCGAGATTTCACGATTGGCTCGCTCGGTTTCGGTTTTAGATTTTCACTCGGCTTCGCTCTCGGTGCCTTCTCTTTTTCGGTCATCACCATCTCCTCAGGCCTGCGCCTCACCAGCTCGCCGATATGTGAGGCGCTTCCCGACGATGCCTCCGATGCTCTTGGACATGCGCTCGGCATCCGTGATCGTGCGGTTGTTGTAGCGAAAGTCGAACTCGGCAAGGTAGCGGTGAAGGTGCGCCTCGCTGACGTGATGGTAGGAGCCGATGATCCCGCGCTTCAGGATGGAGAAGAAGTTTTCCGCCGTGTTGATATGGATGTACCCGCCAAGGCGGGCATATTCGTTGGCGCTGTGGTTCACGGTGCGGTGGCTGTGAATCGTCTCGCCGATCTTGCCGTAAACCGGCGCTTCGTCGGTCATCAGGTTCGACGCCAGTTCAACGTTCTTCGCGATGATCGGCTTGACCATCTTGGCCGTGACGTTGGCAACGTGGAATGAACGGACATGCCCGTCGCGCTCGACAAGCGACAGGACGGCCTTCTTCGGCGCGGCCTCGCGATGGGCGCGGTTCTTCGCCTTGCCGCCGATGTAGGTTTCATCGGCCTCGACGACCTTGTCCTTGCCGCCGATCTTCAAGTCTGTCGTGTCGGCCACGGAAGCGCGGATGCGGTGGCACAGGAACCACGTCGTCTTGTAGGGCAGGTCGATCATGCGGCTGATTTGCAGGGCCGACATGCCCTTCTTCGACGCCATCAAGAGGTGCGTGACCATGAGCCACTTGTTCAGCGCCACCTTGGAACGCTCATAAAGCGTGCCGACCGTGACCGTGAACGGCTCGCGACAGGCGTTGCACTGATAGAGACCGGGACGATGGGACTTGCCCTTCATGAGGGTGGACTGGTCGACCACGCCGCAATGCGGGCAGATGCGTCCGTCCTTCCAAACCCGAGCTTCAAGCCACTCGCGAGCGAGTTCGGCGTCGTGGAAAATGGGGTTCGAAAGATCGGACATGGCCTTGCTCCTGCCATCGTTTATGGAGCAGGCCACATGCTATGTCAAGGTGATAATTGCCCCTTTTCGAGCCAAGTCAGTCCGCCTGGGACATCGGACAATTGGAGCAGACAGTGCCCGATGTTGGCTTGGATTCGGTAGAGGATGTACGGTGTCGCCTCCCCGGGAAGCCTTCCAAGCATCTCCTGAAGACGCTCGGAAGCCTCCTTGGGAAAACCGACCTTGAGCCGATCCCGGTAGACATCGATCTCGCGATTGAGGGCCGCTTCTATGGCGGAGAGGGCGCGTTCGTCCGGGGTACTGCCTACCGCAGCCGAGCCAAAGCGCGCATGGAGCCTCGCGACCAAAGCCTCCATGGAACGGTTGGAAAGCTCCACGCCCGTTCTCGGTGCAATTGTTGCACCAGGCGAGTTCGAGATGATGTCTACATCCCCACCCGCCGAAGCTTCGATAGCGGTACTACCTGGCCGGTTCCTTAAGTCCTCAGAGATCTCACGCGCACCGTAGGGCTCCCCGAACGATGCGCCACTCAGTTTCCCGGTGACTTGCCTCCGTCCCCATCTCGACCTGGCCGAAATCGAAGTCACCGACCGACTTCGACTTCACATCGATGGTCCTGGCGCCCTTGATGGTGGATAGCCTGACGTGGCCTCCGCTGTCGATGTCGAGCTTGATGCTGGCAACGGTCTCGGCGACGCGGAGCGCGACCTTGTCTTCCTTCAGGGCGGCCAGGAGAACGTTCAGCTTTTCCTCAACGTCGGCGGCACCATCGTCGGGAATATCGGAGATGGCCAACGCCAGACCGGCCCGCGCTGCGTCGGACGACGAGTCTGCTTCTACACTTTCGGCGGCTCGCTCGACCTTGCGCCCGCAGATAAGGGTTAAGCTTGCCTTGAGGGCTTTGTAGGCATCTTTCGTCATCTCCTTGATGACCTCGGCACCGACGATCTCGCCGACCTTGGGACCGAGCATCGACGCTCCCGCGGTCATAGCCGGCACCAACAAGGTAGAGTCCATTCCCACGCTCCGGATCCAGGGGTCACCAGTCGAGGGAAATAGCGATGCCATACCGCCCACACAAGGGATGTTGCTGATTTGTTCTTGCTGGTGTAGTTCGGTTTTCCCGCACGGCATTATTTTCTTGCCGGAGCTACGGCCCAAGCACCGCCTCGGCGCACCACCTGAGCCAAATCAGAGATTTCGGGCGGCGGGTAGGTACCACCATCACCATTTTACCGGCGAAGGATTAGCCTCACTAGCTGACGCGAGGTGCCGCTCGACGGGTACGGGTGGGCTTTGTCACTGGATCGGGGTCGGGCGCCTTTTCAGGCTTACCCTTCTTGGTTGTCGCTTCCTTGCGAGGGGTGCGCGGTTTCTTTGGAGCAACTACTGCGGTCTCGACAGCCATCTCCTCAGCGGCCTCTGGAGCGATCGCATTTTCAGCACTGACGGGGGTCGGGCGGAGCTTGAAAATTTCCTCGAGATCCTCGCGGGCGGTCGCTCGGCTCGATTGAGCCAGGTCGCGAAGCTCTGAGGCGACGGAGGTCGCTTCATCCGGTTGCGCAGGGTCGACTTGCCGTTCAACCATGTCGGCGATCTTATCCAGCCCTCCGACGTTCCGCAGCAGGTCGTTCTGCGCCTCGGCCATGATGTCGAACAAGGTCTCCTGCTGGCGCCCTCGCGGACGGAAGATAGGGCTCTGCTCGCCCTCCTGTGCGCCTTCCTCGGATTCGAGGGCGGGCTCAACCTCGTGCAATTCCTCCTCAGGCAGAGGCTCGGAGGGCTTGGCTATCAAGACGTTGAGGAGCACGGCTTCCGAACTGACCGATTTGTTCGCCACCGGGCGTCGTCCGAGCGAGGGGTCCAACTCGTCGCCGAAAGCCGGCCGCGAACGGGCGGACGACGTTCTAGCCGGAACCGCCGCTGCCATCGTCGGCAGCTCGGGCCGAACCGCCGCAGGTTCGCCCCCGGTGCGGGAAGCCATAGTGGTCAGCGGTGGCACGCCGGGCGGTGGGATGCTCGGCCTTTCAGCGATCGGCGGACCCTCGGCTGCCCCAGAGTTCTCGCTGGCCTTTCCGTATTCCGGCGCGAGGAGAGAAAGGAACGGTTCCCTGAGCAACGTCAGTTCAGGCACGGATCGGAACGTCGACGTGCCCGACCGGGTGAGCGTCCGAAACCATCGATCCCTGTCGTAGCGGATCTTGGTGGTGAGGATCGGGAACTCGTTTGCGACCATCAGGATCGAGCTTTTTCTGGGTAGCCGGATCACCTCGTCGGGCCGCATCAGCGGCACGCCAGTCGAGGATTTCGAGGTGGATGACTCCCGGAACCAGCCGCCGCCGCGCAGGTTCGTGGTCGTTGCTGTGACGGTCTTCTGCCCGAGTTGATCCGACACGTAATTGGCCGTCGCAAGGTCGTCGACGCCGACGAAGAGTTTGAGGGCGCAGTTGGCCACGATGCTTTCCCGCGCGGCCCGGCCGTAAATCTCGTCGAGCTGGCTGATGTTCTGGAGGATCGCCGCCATGCGGAATCCGTAGCCAGCGCTGAGCGGGATCTGCTCGACGATCGCATCCATCCGCTGCAGCTGGCGAAACTCGTCGAGCATGACGAGGACGTGGTGGTCGCCCTTTGCGGGCATCTCGCGCATCATGGCATCGTAGATCTGCTGGACGAGGAGACGAATGAGGCTGCGATAGGAGGTCAGGTCGGAAGGGGCTGGGCCGATATAGATCGACATGCGCTTGCGGCGGAGCTCGCGAATGTCGAAGTCGCTGCGGGCCGTCACCGCGGCGATCAGGGGATTGTCCCAGGGCGCGAGGGCGGTGGTCAGGTTGGCCAGGACCGATCCGCGCGTGTCTCCCGGCTCGGCGATGATCTGGTTAAAGCGGCCGACCACGAAGGCGCTCAGCTCCGAGCCCTCGGCCTTGACGATGGCCGTGAGGAGGGCGCCGACGTCGCGTCCGGTCGAGAGGACCCGCAGGGCGGTGCGGATGGTGCGATCGGCGTCCGGTATCAGGTTCGACTCGAGCACGTAACCGAGCACGCCGACGAAGAGGTCCCGCGCCTTCTGCGACCAGATCGACTCGCCGTGCTTGGGATCGGGGATTAGGAAGTGCGAGACGTTGGTGAGATCGGTGATGCGCGACGGACCGTCCCGCACGAATTCCAGCGGGTTGTAGCAATGCGAGCGGCGCGACCCCGGGGCGAACATGAAGACCTCGTCGCCGGCCGCCCGGCGGGCCGCGGCCGTCTCCCGAAAGTTCTCCTGCTTGATGTCGACCGTAATGGTCGAGCCGTCCCAGGCGAGAAGGTTCGGGATGACGAAGCCGCGCCCCTTGCCGGAGCGGGTCGGGCCGATGACGAGCGGGTGGCGGGCGTCGTCGTTGCGCAGCAGTGTCGTGCCGTGCCAGCCGAGGATAAGGCCGTTCTTGGCGTGCATGTTGGCGCGGAAGAGATCGCCGCCGCGAGCGAAGCGCGCTCCGCCGTAGAGACTCGGGGGCTTGATGACGAAGAGCGCGATCCAGCCGCCGAGGAAGATCGCGACCGTGATGCCAGTCGCGAGGGCGGCGTTCCTCTTCACGCCGTAGGTCACCCAATAATAGGCGACGTGCTTGAAGGAGAGGAGGGGATCGCTCTTGGTCAGCCCCGCAAGCAGCGCCCAGGTCCTGAAGCTCACGCCGGTGAAGCCGGCGTAGACCAGCGACCAGACGATCGCCATGGCGACGAGAATGCACAGTGTCCCGGCGGTCCAGAGAGCAATTCGCTTCATTGGGCGGCTCCCCGACCCATTCGCCGCCTCCATTCGGCATATTTGGCGAAGTAGATCTCATCCCAGCGCCGGACGCCGCCGTCGCGACGGAGCTGGATGACGATCGGCAGGACTTCGCGGATGTAGGAGACGATCTGATCTTTTGAGAGCCCGGTTCCGGACATCAGGACTTTCAGCGCCAGCGCCTCGTAGGCGCCGCGAGGCGAGTCGGCGTGAACGGTCGACAGCGAGCCCGGGTGGCCTGAGTTGATGGCCTGGAGGAAGGTGAAGGCCTCGGCGCCGCGCACCTCGCCCAAAATGATGCGGTCGGGCCGCATGCGCAGCGAGGCTTCGAGGAGCGACTGCACGGTGACCCGTGCCTGGCCCTGATCGCCCTTGGAGGCAATGAGCGGGACGAAATTCGCCTGCGGCGGATGAAGCTCGCGGGTGTCCTCGATGGTGAGGATACGATCATCCGGGGGGAGGGCTTTCAGCAAAGCGTTCAGCGCCGTGGTCTTACCCGTGGACGTCCCGCCTGACAGGAGGATCGAGACCCGCTCCCGAAGCGCGAATTCGATAAAGCCTCGCTTGTCGCCGCGGTCGAGCAGCTGGCAAAGATCGGTGTCAACGGAGGAGAGTTCGTCATCGCCGCCGATCTTGGTGGCGTCGAAGGCGCCCATCTGGTGGTAATCCTCAAGCGACAGGTCCTTGACGACCTGCTTGCGGATGGCGAAAGCGCCACCGCCCGGGGCGGCCGGCGGCAGCACAGCCTGGAAGCGCTCGCCGGTCGGCAGCGCGGCCGAGAGGAGGGGCGTTTCCTCGCTGACGCTCTGGTCGGAAAAGCCCGCGACCCGTTCGGCCAGGAAGCGGATGGCCTCGGCCGTCAGGGCGGCCAGGTCGAAGCGTTGCATGGCGGAAACGCCGAGGTGCTCGACCCACACCTCGCCCGGCCGGTTGACGACGATCTCGACGACGTCAGGGCTTGCGAACCATTCGCTGAGGGGCAGCAAGGCCCGGGTCAAATGCACCGTTGGACGATGACCCAACGGCATCGTCAGGACGGACTCGGCCATGGCGGAGCTCCTTGATCATCTCGCGCAAGGGGTCTGGATAGAAACTTGAAAAGTCGAGGTCGCGCCGAACGAAAATCATGATGCGGGCTCCCTGGTCGACGTTGATGGTCGGCGGGATGTTGATGGAGTTCTTCAGCGCCTCGTTGGCGATCTGCGTCATGGTCTGGGACACCTGCTGGGCCGCAAGCTCGCGCGCATAGGCGTCCTGCTGGTTGCCGGGCTGGCTGGTCGAGGTGACATAAGTGCCGGTGGCCGGATTGAAGGTGCTGGTCGAGGTCGAGTTGTAGCTCTGCGTGTTCTGGCCGAGCTGCGCCAGGTAGGCCGAGCCACCGCCCACGATCGAGAGCATGATGGCGGAGCCGAACCGCTCGAAATAATGGTTGTCGACCTCGCCCTCGAGGCCGGTGCGGCCGAGGTTGTCGGTCCCGGGCGAGCCGAGCTGCACCGACACGCCATCCTGGCGCAGGATGCGGGTCCAGACGATGAAGACGCGGGTCTGGCCTATGGCGAGGCCGGACTTGTATTCGCCGATGAGGCGCGAGCCGGACGGCACGATGACGCGCCGGCCGTCGAACGACCAGACGTCCTCGGTGGTGACGGCCCGCACCATGCCGGGGAGATCGGACTGGATCGCGGTCTCGAGCACGCCGCGGATCATCGTGCCCTGCGCGATCAGCGCGTCGGTGCGCCGGTTCTTTGTGGCGCGGGCGATGTCGACGCCGGCTTGTGACCTGTTGTTCAAGTAGCGGGAATTGCCGTCGGTCTCATCATAGGCTTTCTGCGAAGCCCCCGAAGCGTCGTTGACGGGTCCGGCCGCGACGTTGAAGCCGGCGTCCGTCACCACCATGGGCGATTTCAGCCGTTCCCATTTCTGGCGCTCCTCCTCGGCCAGACGGCGGCGCTCTTCCTCCGTGCGGCGGCGGGCATCCTCATCGTCGTTAGGCTGAGCGAGTGTCGGAGGCGGCGCGACGACGCCCGGCGGGTTCAACGGCGGGAACTGCGGCGCTGAATCGGCCGGCGGTGCTGCGGGCGGAGCCTGAGGAGGGGATGGCGGCGCGGGCGGCGGCGTCAGCACGATCCTGCCCTGGTCCAGCGCCGGGGCAGGGGTGTCGATGACGGGGGCACGGTACTGGGTCGTGCGGAAATCGTCGCCGTCCGCCGCCGTCATGGCGCGGGCCGGGACCTTGTTGCCGGTCCACATCATCCAGACCACGAAGGCCACCGTGACGCCACCCACCAAGACCGACACGCCCTTTGAGGCGCGATTGCGCGGGCGGGAGAGTTGCGAGGCCGCGTTGTCCTCGAACTCCAACTGCCGGAAGTCGTCGCGTGTGGGCATGATCACCTCGACGGGGGAAAGAGGCCGCCAGGCGCTGAGGCGCTCAGCTTCTGCGGGCCGTAGGGCTCCATTCCGGTGGGGTCTGGCGCCGAGGGGCGCAGATTGAAGACGCATGTGGAGACATTGCCGCTGCGCAGCGTCCACTGCCGGCTGATCTTGTCGACGACGAGGAAGTTGCCCTCGCGCCGAAAATTCTGAAGGCTCTCGTTGCGGTTCTGATCGACGATGAGAATCGCCGGAACCTCGCCCTGGAATTGGAACCAGGTTTTCTTGCCGTCGTCGAAGGCGGCGACCGGCTTCAGCGCTTCCGAGCCCTTGTAGCCGTAATCGGTATTGGCATGCTTGACGTTGAACGCCTTGCGGTTCGGGTCGTTGATGAGCCTCGCGGCTTCCTCTTCGAGCTTGGCGTCCCGGTCCTCGCCGGGATAGCGGAACTTGATCGTGTAGACCTGCCCGCGAACCGAGGCCTCGTTGGAGCGGAGCGCGAACACGTAAGTGCGCCTGTCGCTGACGATGTTCATGTTGGTGGCGGCGTGCGGCGCGACGGGCTTCAAGAAGACGATGTTGCCGCGCTTGTTGGGCTCGACCTTCCAGGCGACGCTGTCGCCGAGCGTGATGGTCTCGATGTGCTCGCCCTCGCCGAGGATCACCATCACCGAGGTGCCGTAGGTCGCATCGACCCCGACGACATTGTTTTCGTTGTAGACGATCGTGCGGATGCGGGGGTCCGCCCGCCCGGGGAGGGGCTCGGCCTCCGCCCAGGCCGGCGAGGCCGAGAGAGCCAGCAGCGCCACAAACGCGAGGGAACGCATCATTGCGTTGCTCCCGCCGGAGTCAGCTGCGGCGCCGGCATCGGCGCGGACGGCGGCGGCAGATCGCTGACGGTGGGTGCGGCCTCCTGGTCGCGGCGGTAGTCTGTCACCTGGAAGCCGAGCGGGTTCTCGAACCGCCATTCGTTCCGCATCGGCGCGTGCGTGTAGCGGAACCGCACGAGCGAGGTCCAGTAGGACTCGGTCGTGTTGGTCGGGGTGCGGGTCAGCATCGAGAAGCGGACGATCGCGGTCCGGTTGTTGGCAAACTGCACGGAGCGGATGGTGATGGCGACGGTGCCGGTACGGGCCAGCACTCGCGCTGGGTTCTCCGTGTTGGCTGGGGAATAGAGCTCGACGAGGGCGTGGGCGGCCTCGCCCGTCGAAAGCAGCTGCGCCAGGTCGAAGTTGTCCTTGACGGCTCGAGGATCGTAGGTCTCCCGCGCCCGCAGGTAGCGGACGACGTTCATCTGCGTCACGGCCTCGGACTGCTCGAGGTCGCCGGGCGCGAGCGCCCGCTTGACCTCCAAAAAGCCCGTCGTCTTGTCGACCTCGACCACGTAGGGCTCGAAGCTCTTCAAGGGGATCAGCAGCCACAGGCACCCGAGTGCCATCAGGGCCACCAGCGTCATCATGGTGGCGGCAATCCAGGCGAGCGCGCGCGAGCGTTTGACGCTGCGTACGACGTCGTGCTCCCAGGTGGCGGCTTCCGAGAAATACCGCGCGTCCACCGCGCTGGCCGAAGCCGCCCCGCCCTGATCCGCCATCGTCACCTCGATCCGTTGCGTCGAGCCGCTCATCAGAAACTGTCCCTGGTCTTCTTCATGCGGGCCTCGGCCGCGCGGCGATCCTGCAGCAGTGCATACTGGCGCTCGGTCCGGTCGTGGCCGACGGCGCGGAGGCGACCCATCCGGGTCAGCCCGTAGCGCGTCATCAGCGCCCGCCCGGCGATTGATCGCTCCGGGTTGAGGTTGCGGGCACTGGCGAGCGCGGCGCCGAAGGCGGTGAAGCGCAGCGCCGCGCCGCCGGCGATCGCCTGGGACACCGGGATGAGCTGCCAGACGAGGAACACGCCGATGAGGCCGACCAGCACGACGGGCGCGATGTCCTGGATGCCGGTGCTGACGCTCGAGTTGGAGTTGGCGAGCGCCTGCACGACGGTGTTGATCATCGACAGGTAGAAGCCCGCGACCGCGTAGACGAGGATCTGCACGACCACGAACTGGACGAGGACGGAGAGCCAGCCCGCGAAGTAGCGCGTCGTGAAGCCGTACAGCATCATGACGACGAAGATCGGCGCGAGCGCCAGCATCACCCAGATGATGATCTTGGCGAAGATGACGAGGAACGCCGTGAAGCCGACGAAGAGCGCGACCACGATCCACACGATCGAACCGTAGAGGTAGGGTCCCGGGTTGGTCACCCCGGCGTTGGCGACGATCTTGGAGGCCGCGTCGACGCCGACGAGGTAGATGGGGTTGCGAGGGATTCTCTGCAGCCTCGTACGTTAAGGGTCAACGCGTTTTGGGTGACGGCAAACAGTTGATTCCCGTGATCATCGGCTGAGTCCGAAAA
>JAABUK010004199.1_pt1 | contig 23673 bp, 1 predicted proteins | sample 5559141 | NCBI WGS metagenome assembly JAABUK01 (sample SAMN10711869, study PRJNA513367) | rock metagenome | isolation source: Antarctica rocks | place: Antarctica: Victoria Land, Pudding Butte nord | collected 2016-01-03
ATCTTCACGAGCCTAATTTTATAGCTACTTTCACTAAGTAAAAAAAGATAGGTATATCTACTTATCTATTAATTACCACGCGTATTACGATAAACCGATACTCCTATTTCTATAGTCCTCCTCGTTTCTAATACTCCTATACCCTTTATTTTAATTAAACTAAGATTTAGGGATATCCAAGATTAATAGCGGTAGTACCGAGGAAACTAAACGATGGATTTCTTTAAGCTAGACCCTAGAAAACTATTAATAACTACGCTCTACCGTATCTAGTATAACGATTGTATAATAATCTACCCCCACTTTTCCGGCCTTATTATAAGGGATACCGAAACATTTTACACCGAGTAAAACGATATATTTATTAACTTTAATAGTATAGTAGAAGATTATCTCTATTAAAGACCGGCTCGCCGAAGTATTTTTATCTCCCTCTTTACGAATAAGCGATACGTAGAAAATTAGGCTCTATACTAGAGTATATAATATTACGGTAGACTATATAAAGTATTTAAGATTAACGTATCCGAGCTTAGATTATATATATTTTACGTAGATAAGATCTAGAAGTATTTAGGTTTATATATACCTTCGACGGTAGAAGCGAGTATCTTTAATAAATATCTTATCGCTTATAGGGTTCCTTAACGAGTAATAACGGGATATTAAACTACGGAGGATATTTAAAGGGGTGGGTTATTTTTTCTTTAAAAATAGTCGAAATATAGGGAGTATGAATATCTAATAGCTCCGTAGAGTATTATAATTAAAACCCTCCTTTTAATTTAACTATTCCGACTATACCTCCTTATCTCTAAGATATTACGAATTAAGACTTAATCGGTACTCTTAATATACTCGGTATCTAAATTCTAATATCTTGTACTTTAGAAAAAGTTAGTATATAAATCCTTATATTACTAAATTAGGGCGTAATTAGAAAATATAAAGTTTACCCGTACTAATTAATGTATCTAGATACTTTTTTACCAGTCGCCTCGAACTCGTAGAACCTCGTAACGCTTATACCCGATCTTTAATAAGGTCCTTCCCGCCCTAACCTTCCTAGTTAAGTTCTATTTTAAGCTTAATATTTTAGCGAGTAAAACGATTATTAAGTTATTTACTTCACGTAGAAGCGACCCTGATATTAATAAAGTAGTGTACTTGGTTCTCGGAATACACTATTATTTATACGATTTTATTAGTGATTTATAAAGCTACTATATTTTAGAGATAGGACGAATATTCTTCTACCCCGTAGTAGATAAGTCCTCCTATAATAACTAATTTCTGTAGGCTTTTTTCCGGCTCGCGAATAAGAGTGAGCTACGGCGTTATAGGCCGATAATAGATATAAAAAGTAAATATCCATTATCTTACTCAATACCTAATATATAAAGTTAGCGTAAGGAAATTTCAGACTATATTACGTATAGAAGATCCCTCTTTCGGTATCTAACTATTCTTTATAATTATAGTTAAGAGGATATTACCTAAACCTCTTAGGTAAAGAGCGCCTAGTTATATAATAATAATTTTTTATAGTACGCGTTACTAGGGCCTAAGTTTACTAAGGTAATATATACTATAGAAAACTATTATTACTTAGGACGAGGGGCTAAGAAAGAGCGAGAATATGAAAGATTTCTAATAAAGAGTATAAAAGTTAATAGGACTACCTATTTACTCTTTAGTTAAAGGGGGTTAAGGTAGAGGGCTAAATAGAAGTAACTCCGCCTTAATATATAATTACTTTAAAAGAGGATATGAATATAAAGGATTCCCGGCGCGTAAAAGTTTAAAGATTAGATTAACTTGGACCTTTATGAATTTCGACGATATATTCATTATCTACTTCTACCTAGATAATAGGAAAGATATTTAAATATTAGGATTAAAGGTAAGAACGGTATTAGAATATATTTAATAGTACCTAAAATAATATAAATTAGGCTAAGCGGGGTAGCGAGGTCGTTAAATATTTAAATAAGGACGACCTACTCATATCTTTTCTTCCTCGGTTATCTACTACTATTTAGACCTTTTTATTAATACGCGTTAACTACCGATAAACCCTCCTTCTTTTATAATCCTATTAATAACGGCCTTCTTTTATTTACGCCCCTCGAGTTATTTCTATTTAGATACTTTAAAACGCGAAACTAGTAGTATAAAACGCCTTTATCGATAATAATATTCTTCGGTCTTCCTAATAAAATCATTATCGAGATTATCGAATATTTAGATAAGGAGTAAGATATTAATTCTTTAATCCGCGTTAGTAGGCGACTTTATAATCTCTTCGATAACTATTTATATTACTATAACATAAAATACCGAAGATATAGTACTTTATTCTAGGCTACGAAATATAATCGTAGATTTATAATACGTAAACTACTTTACCTAGGAGTAGACGTTAATACCTAAATAAAGAAGGTAGGAAGTAATGGAAATAAACTAAAAACTAATTTAACGCCTCTTTATTTAGCGGCTTAAAAGGGGTGTCTTCCTATAGTAAAGTTATTACTAGAGGTCGGAGCCGATCCTAAGGCCCGAGTCCGAGAGGGGATAACGCCGCTCTTTTTCGTACTTCTTACGAGGTATAAAAAAGTTACTCGTATAATTTCTAGACGTATTAGTAATCTATAAAATTATTTAATAAATTTAACAAAAAGACTAACTCCCCTATATATATTATATAGCCTAGGACTTTAGAGTTATACGGGGTATTTTCTAAATAAAGGTATAAACGTTAATATTATAGATACGAGCGTAATAATACTACTTTATTATACTCTACTATAAATAAAGCCCCTCGCCTTTAGAATTAGGCTGTTATTTTACTTTATCTAGAATTAATATCGGTAGAGGGGCGTCTTATCCCGGTCCTAACGAGGTTTTCGAAATAGTAAAGGTACTACTAGAATCTAAAGTAAATCAAAACCTCGAAAGGCGGCCGTAGTCTATTAGCGGAACGTCCGTAATAGCCCGTAAATATAGACTATATTATCTATACGAATAAATAAGAGCGCTCTTCTCTAACTATACTAGTAACTCTCTTAATAATATTTCTAAATATAAGCCCCATTATCTATAAATTAGCCGGACCTAGATACTACCCTTATTTTTAGAGATAAGTATAACGGAATATAATAGACCTAGTCTAATGAATTTTATTAATACTAAACGCTTCCCTAATAGCGACTATAACCCGCGAATATTTAATAGAGACTAAAGATAGCTAGATAATCTCGATTTTAACTCTTTCCCATTCCTCTATTATACTAATTAACTATATATCTCTAGTTTAAAGACGCTTATCTCTAACGGCCTATAATTACCCTCGAACCTTAATAGTCTTATTATAGGCTTTTCGGTCGTAAATAAACTTTACACTCCGCTAATTATCGAACGGAATATAAAAGTTAATCCCTTTCCTTAGCTTAATAACTATATCTTTAAAAATCCCCTTAAGATTAAGGCGAGTAAATTATAGGCGGATTTTAGGAAACTAAAAAGTCACTTTATAATTAAATAAGTATTTTCTAATTTAACTAGTAACGAGAAGTCACTACCAGAGATAAAGCGTATAAAAGTACGTAGTAAAAATCGATGGCTACTATTATAACTCTAAGCGCTTTATATATTAATTATTCATATTAATATAACAGAAAGCTAATCTACCCTTCGGATACACTCTATCCGAGGATATTCATCCACGGACGCGGTATATCTATAGGAATAAGTTAATAGATATTCTATATTCGAAGATCGTAGTCTTCGGACGACTACTATCTTTAACTATCCGTCTAATTTATATACTCTTCTATTTATCTTAGAACGAACGTCCGTATAGTTTTTAAAAGAGAGAGAGAAAGAGAGAGCGATAGCGAGATAATATTTTTTTGGGTAGATATAAAAAACTATTATTACGTATAAGACGAGGGGCTAAATAGGAGTAATAGAGCCTTAACTCCGCCTTAATATAAATAAAAAGGAAGTAGGAACGATAACCCCTTTTAAGCTAAAAGGTAGATAAAGGTAGTACTATTAGTAGATAAATAATATTATTTTGTATTAAAGGTTACTATCTTTCGTAGAATTTCACTAGCTCTCTATTTATAAAGATTTTAACCGACGAAAGTATACTTCCCTATATCTCTTATATCTATATATCCTAGTCTAAACCATTATCCCTACTTTAATATCTCTTATTTACTATAATCTAAGGCTATATTAAAGACGGAGCTCTACCCTCTATAACTTATAACTGATCTAGAAAAGTAGGTTAATTATCGAATAAGCCGGGGTAGGGTCCTAGACTAGCTAATGAATCGTATAGGTCTTAAGAGTCGAATATATTTATATATAGTCTCGTATCGTATTCTTATTCTATACTTAATTAATCTCGTTAATATATTTTCTCGATAAAACGGGAGAGAAGGAATAACTTCTAGGATAGGTCTAGTTTACTAAATTATTTCTAGTAAATTTACTAGGATCTTGACGCTAGACCGGCTCCGTCGTTTCCCCTATTATCTTATTGAACGTTAATAGTTTACGTACCCTAGTACGGATTAGTACTTGATATAAGGATAGTCGTATAATCACGCGACCTTTATTGTAGAGATTCGTGGAATTAAGGCGGTAGCGACTCTAGTTACGGCTAGTAAGGTTAGGAAGGTACTAGTAATAAAGAAGTAGGTTTTAACGGAGTTAACTCGTTCGAATAATAGGGGGCCTCCTTATCTAAGTATTTAATAGGCTATAAGGGGACGCGTAGAGTTAATTACTAGTATCCGGGTCGGGTATTTAGTTTATTCAGAGTTTTATCGACTCCTCTTTCGAGCTCCGCCGTGATATTTATACCTAGAACCTTAATGAGTAGAGCTTAAAAGATAGATAGGTTAAGGTCCTTACCGAACTCTATTAAGATACGCTTAAATAATAAGTTTTTATATCTTAGCGTTAAGTATTTATCCACTACTTTATCGAGTATTTATTATAGATTCTCTAATTTACCGTTATAAAGCTAAATAGTATCCTCGAGCCGCTTAATATATTCTGTCCGACGATCTCGGAAAGCTACTTGAGCTTGACGTAAATTTTCTTTATATTACTCTAGTGTATATACCTTCTAGTATTCGTTAGTACTATAAACTATCGGATCTCCTAGGTGTAGAAAAGACCGGATTTCGCCCACGTTTATACTTTTTTACGGGGCGATCTAATCTAGTTATAACTTACTTAATTAATACTACTCTTAGTAATAATACCGTTAACGATATTTCCTGTTCCTGCGAGCGCCTTAGCGGGAGTATATCGATTTATACTATATCGAGAGTTACTTAATTATCGGATAATAGAATTCTATTAAAAAGATAAGCGCTAAGGCGAGATTAAGGTTTAAACCGCGTGTATTAACCGAAGCGACGTAGTTATTAATATAATAAGTCGAAGGATAGGAGTAGGAAGAAATTAAGAAAAAAGCGAAGCCTTTAATAAATAAATTAATATAACTTTATCTAAAAATAGACTCTTAAAAACTATTTAAATAAAGGAGAATATTTATTACCCTTTATTAATTCTCGGCCTATAAGTTATTTACGAATAAAGATATACGTTAGTAGCTTTCCTAGCCTAGATAAGGGAGATAAAACTTCGATCTCCTAAACTCTATCTTTTAAATATAGGGGATAAAGCTTCGATCCTCTAAATTTAGGGGAATAAAGCTTCTTATTTTCATTAGAGATTTTAGTCTATATAGACCTCCTAGGAGGGTAGCTGGCCTATCTTAACGGTTTTTCGTATATTTAATACCCGCTTTCTTTTATAATTATATACTCTCGCCTCGCTAAATCCATAGGACTTAGGTAGTATATATTACGAGGCTCGAGCGAGGTAAAAGGGAATAAGGGCTAACTTTATATTTTAAATAAATAACGACTAAGTTATTATAGGCTAGCGGCCGAACGGCGTTACTACGGCTTCCGGGAATATTTATAACTAAGGGATTTTCCTACCTAATACGGCTTACTATAGTATACCTCCCCTATATCTACGCGTTCTAAATATAAGTTCATTAAATAAACGGAGAGCTCCTAGTTTATACTCTCCGCGTCTAACTAAAAGTAGGTACCTAATCTTCGAGCTCGTTTATAAAACTAACCTAGCCTCCTTAGGATCACGGAAGGAGTAAGAAATAAATATTTCGCGTAAAAGTAAATTTCCTCCGAAGTAGATTAAATTTAAGCGCGCGAGCTTTCTAGAAGCTCCTTCCTAAATATTATAAGAAATAACCGAAAATATCTTTACCCGAGTCGACGCTTTAGAGAAATTAAATATAATTCACTTCTTTAGTAATATAAAAGTTTCGTAGGAGAGTAAATTTCCTCCGAGGTAGATCGGATCTAAGCGCGCGTTATAGAAGATAATAAAAATTATCTTCGCTCGAGTCGATACTTTAGAGAATTTTAATATCGTTTACTCCTTTAGTAATATAAATATTTTATATAAAAGTAAACTTCCTCCGAAGTAGGTCCTACTTAAGCGCGTAAATTTTCCGGAAGCTCCTCCTCGACTTTAGAAAATAATGAAAATTATATTTACCTAGGTCGACGCTTTAGAGAGCTTTAATACGGTTCGCTCCTCTAATAATAATCTTGGCCCTAATTCACTACCTATTATATTAATTACTCCCGTAGGCGAGACCGGTCGGTCCCTCTTCGAGATACTAGAAACTATATATACGCGCGTTTCGATTTTAGAAAAGAGGAGGGATATTATTTATATAAATACTTTTAAAGCGTCTAATAGAAGAAAATATATAATACGAGGATATAGTAGTAAGCTATCTAGGCTAGACTATTTTACCCACTATCTTAACGCTACATCGACCCTAGAGTACCGTATCGCCGCTATTATCCTACTCTAAAAGGAGTATTTATAGTATAATAAGCGTTAATCGAGGTTATATTACCTCCTTAAGTATAAAATATCCAATTATAACGAGAGTTATATATCGAGAATAGATATTTTAAGGCCGTTCTTCGACTAGAGCTTAAGTAGGTATCTTATTTAATTAATATAATTCTCGCTAATTAACCGTAGATAATATAGATAGAAATAGTTTAACGCCGTTATTATATTCTAAAGCCGATAATAATACTCCGATTTTAATCCTCCCGCCCGACCTAGTTCTCTCTCCCGTAACCTCTACGTCTCCTAATTCCACGCTACCGCCGGTATCCGAAGTTAATAATTATCGATAGAGTCTTATCTACTATCCGCGGCTAGACTGGTCGGAATTAAATCTTTATAATACCTTTATAAATAACCTATCTATAGATTTGACCCAGCGCTCGGAATTTAATACTCTCCCTATAATTACTACGTACTACCTCGAGCCACCTTAGTTAGAATCGAATAAGTATTACTACTTATCTACGGATCCGAGCTAGCGCTCTAAATCTTTTATTCTCTCTATAAACGCCGTATACTACCTTAAGCCGCACTAGGCGGAATCGAATATATATTATAACTTATCTATAGATTTAACCTAGCGCTCCGAATTTAATAATCTCTTTATAAACGTTATATACTGCCCGTAGCCCGAATAGGGCTCTATTTATAATCCGTAGCTAGACTAGCCTAAATCTAACTCTTTTATATTTATTATCTCCGGTACGGCTCGGATCTAAGGGCTTCTCCTAACGTTCTACTAGTTACTAGTAACTAGATCGGTCTTAATATATTAATCTTCGAATTTCATCTAGTAATCCTTTAATTACGCTAAGTTAAGTTTAACCGCCGGTATCTTTTAAATATACTACCCCTTAATAACTTTCTAGTTTATAAATAGTGGGCTAATAATATCTAAATCGATTAAATATTAAGCCCTACCCTAAAATACGGATTTTTAATTATTTAACTAGGACTTTAATATAATTCCCTATCGTCCCTACTTTATTAAATAAGTTATTATCGACGCCTAGCCGAGGTCTAAATAATTTAAATAGGTAGGTCGTGGGATTTAGAGGAAAGATTAATTAACAATTTATAATTATAATTAAGTTAGGAATTAGTTACGACCGAGTTATTATAGAGGCTTATAACTATAGCCTTTCTATAACTTAGTACTTTTAGTTTTATTTAACCGTAAGGCGAAATATTTATAGAGTAGAATTTAAGGACTAGATAAGTAGTATTTAATTAAAAGTATAAATAAGAATAATATATACTTTAACGATTAAAATTCCGCCTAGCCCCGCTATAACTCGATTAAGATATAAAGTAAATAAACTTAGATTATTTCGTAGCCTTATTCTTTCCTTTAAATAGAATATAGACCCCTCCTCCTTCTTTAGAATAAACGAGATTTATCCCCCCTTTTAAATAAACTACCGACCCTATCGCCTATAGTACCTTTCGCCGTTCTTTAATAGACTATATTTCTATTTATAACGGTAATCCTTTAATAACGAGAGGAATAAATATATAATAATTAGTAGGAGGCCGGATTCGGCGGGAGAGCTATTTCGGAGCGGCTAGATTAACGCGCTTAATTATTTTGAAAATAGACTTTAGCTCCGCAGCCGTTTTAACGAATTTAGCGATCTCGGGTTACGTAATAACCTAGGTATAATATTAACGTAGTACTCTTTATTATTACCCTTCTTTAGGAATACCTTTAGATGGATTTATTCCTTAAAGTATATTAGTAATTCTTCGTATATACTAGTCTAATCTAGCGTAATAGTTATTATATCTAAGGCTGTACGCGAGCCCGTATAAAGACCTACCGCTACTCTCTTTAATAGACTAGTATTAAGGATATTCTTTAAGATTTATACAGAGTCTTCGTATCTCTCACTACTCGCCGATATAGTTAATATCGCTTAATAGAAGTTAGTGGATTCGAATATTAATAGAGAGCTATAGTGGGGCGTAAATTTCTTAACGAAATTCATATCCTCGGCGAAACGGTACTTTATTAATATACTGGTCACGACTCGTAACTTATTTACTCTAGAAAATGGGATAAAGACTGCGCTATCGCTATTTAATATTATTAGTAAATATTCGAATATACTAATACCTAAGTAGTTGTACTACCGGTGGGTTCCTTCGATCGTGAGTACCGAGCTATATATTATCTCGTGAGTATTATAACTAACGAGATCGATACTAGTGAGGTCCGAATATAAGGTAACGAGGCTAAAGACGAGTATTAACTAATAAAGCTTGATTATTAGGTTATATTAATTACTAGAGCTATCTATATATAGCCCTATTATTAAGTACGACCGTGTGACTTAGTTTAATAATTTCGATAATTACGTAACTTTCTCCCCCTAAGTTTAGGGATCGAAATTTAATATATAGTATTTTTCCCCCAAATTTAAGGGATCGAAAGTTAGGGGTTGGAAATAATAATATTCACTCTCCTAATTAAGAATCGATATATAGTATTCTTCCCCTAAATTTGGGAGTCTACCTAGAATAAGGGTAATAGGCTACTTCTAGTTTTAATATCTCTAATAATATACTTATATTTAATTACTTTTTATGATTTTATCCGTCTCTTTAGTTATTTAGACTACTAGTTAATAGTAGTTTAGTCTAGTTTTATAGTAATATCTTCTCCCGTATTAATCGAGCCCTAATAACTTATTATATTTATAGCCTCGCGGTAACTTATATTATTCACTTTATTTATATTCACTTTTTACCTTATTCTACCTTCTCGGCTATTTATATAACTTGGCCGATACTAGTATTTAACTGGATTAAGGCTCGATTAGGTATATTATAAACTCTCTCTTAAACTTATAATAATCTTATAATACTCTTCACCGCTATTCGATATTTTAGAGTCTAGTATTATCTCCGCCCCCTTCTTATATAGATCCACCCTCTTATTTATAATTAACGGATTATTCGGTAGTATATTAATAGGAGACTAGAGTAGAAGATATCCTTCGAGGTACCGACCTTTATATTATTTACCTTATTTATCGATTTTAGACTTATAGAAATCGAAGCGACCCTAGCTTAATTTTATTAACGCGATAAACTTTTATCCTAGATTCCTTCCTCCTCCGTCTTCGCCTAGGCGATCGGGTAATCGTAATCGATTTAGATAAAGATTAAAAAGTCGAGGAGATTTTAAAATTATTTATACCTTCGCTCCCTCCTTTAGATTAATTAGAGGATTAACCGTTATTTAAAGTATTTAATAAACCGGATATATTACGCGCTACCTTAAGGCTTAAAGATATAAGTAATTTTAATTTCTAGAAAATATCCCTCTCTAATTAGGCTAGAGTAGTACGTGATTTTAAAAATTATATAGATTCTATAGAGGATTTCGTTAATTAGTATAATAGTTTTTATAAGTTTTTATATAAGTATCTAAAGAGTATCCTAGGCGAGATAAATAAATACGCTTAAATTAAAATAATAGGTATAACTACGACGATATTATTCGTTCGATTAGTTAATACGAAATATAGATATTACCCGAGTAAAGCCCTATACGTTAAAGTATATCCCGGAGTATACGGCTGATATAGTCGATTCGACCGATTATAGACACTAAGCCTCCCTATTATAAATCTACTCTCTATTAACTTTAGGATTAGTTTGGACGACTATATTAGAATCTTATTATAGCGCTAAAAGAACTCGCTATTATAAAGGTACGCTATTAATATCTATATCTAGGAGAGGCCGAGATCGATTAATTAAAGCGATTTAAGACGGACGTTAACTCCTTCTAACTCGTTATTATAACGTCTCCTTAAGAACTAGTAGATACGCTTACGGACCTTAATATTAAGAAGTTCCTTTTACTATATCATAAAGTAGAGGATACTATCGATAACGGGCCCTAACTCTAGTATATAAATTAATAATAAAATAAACTATATAAGGCGGCTTAAGAGAGCGTTATTATTAAAGAATATTTAAACTCTCCTATTATAGACCTAATTAAAATAAATATTATTTAGGTATTATCCGATTATTCTAGCTAATAACGGTAGTAGGAATTAGGTTATAAACGTAATTTCTATTCTTTATTTATAGTACTCTAAGCTCTAAAGGAAACTTACTTTAATGAATCTTTTTTACTAAACCTTTTCCTATTTATTAACCTTAATCGGAACTACGCCTCTTATCGGGAAAAATACGAAGAAGTATTAAACCTACTATTTCTACCTCTTTATATTCGAGAGTTTAGGTATTACTAAGGGAGAGGCTTATCTTAAATATATATTTATAAAGTATACGAAAACCCGGGGATTTTAATTAAGATTAAAATTCTTAAGAGGTAACCCTTATAGACTTTCTAAATCTTCGTTAACCTACTATATTATTTCCTTTATAGAGACCTAGATTAATTTAAACTTTAATCCCTTTAATTATCGAGTACGACTTATAAAGGGACTTAGAAGAAGGGTAGACGGAATTCGTCGAATAGGAAGATACTTATAATAACTAAAATATATATAATAGGGTAAATATAGAGAGAAAATAGTATTTTTTTCTCGCTAAACCTAATTAAAATTATTTAACGGAGACTCTATCCTTATAGTTATTATCCTTTCGATCTCTATCTTTATAATCTAAAAAGGATTACTAGCTAGAGAGAACTCGCGCTCTTGAATATCTGCGCGTATCTAAATTATCTAAAGGCTATAGGGTCTAGGATATATCTATAAACCTAGGCCATACTCGTACTTTTTTATATTCGTTTATTATATCAATTTTATATATATTTTTTATATAGCGTGGTCGTAATAAAGGTTCAAGCGCTAATCTATATCGTCGAAGTAAGTTTAATTATAAGTATTTATCCCTATAAGTTACTATAGAAGATAATAACTAGTCCGGTTAATCTTGGCTTCGATTAAAATAAAACGATAACTAGCTACCTAGACCGGGCCCGGAAGCGACTAGTTTTATTTGGACCTAAATACTAGACTAGTTATACTAGAACTAACTTTAGGTCATTAGAGACTAGTTAGGCGAGGATATTTTAGCGGATAAAGATATAAAAGGAGTTTAAGGCTAGATAGATTATATTTAAGAAAAATTACTTTATAGGGGTTAATAGCTCTTTTTAAATTATTATTATTATCGAGAAGAGGACGGTAAATAGAGAAGAGGCCTAAATACTATACTCTACGCCTAGGCGGATTAGAATTTCCATTATATAAAAGTAGGATATACGCGTAGAGAACTCCCTTAACGCGGTCCCTCGCCTCGCGTTAATTATACCTCTCCGCTTTCTCCCCTAGATTACGGTCTATCTCTACGCTTATTATCCAAACTACTATTATCGATAACCTTCCTCTACGCGTCGCGTCCTTTAGCTTCTAATTCTAGGGATATATCCGTATATTAAAATCGTCCTAATAAGTCTACGATATCGTTTTTAAAAACCTTAAGTTAGTTATTTAGTTTAAATATAGTCTTCTTTAAATCTAACCGAAGTTTTTATAAAGCTTAGATAAAGGGTTCTCGTTCATTAAATTTAATCCGTATATATTTATACTAACGTTAATTATACTACCTTACAACTAGTATTAATTAGTTTTTACTATTTATTAGAGATAGAATATCCTCCTTTCGTATAATAACCTCCTAGGATAAGTAATAGAATCGTTATATTAAACGCGTTATATAAAAGGATCTATATCTAATTATCCTATTATTATTCTCGATACGAATAATATTTTAGCTCTCGCTCCTTCGCTAGATTTAACCCTTAAAGCTCGGGATAAGCTTCGTTTATAAATTTTAAAAATACTCTTATTACTATATTTCCTTTATTATTAACTCCGGCTTTAAAGCTATTTTATTTAGAGGGTATACCCTTTATTCTAAACTTCCCTACGTTTTATAAGATTTTTATTAAAAATATCTATTTTCCTACGCGTAAAAGTACCTTATCTTTAAATAATCGGACCTAAGTACGCTCGATAAATCGATAAATAACCTTCGCCGTCGAAGGTATTTCCGTTACTACTAGTTTAATATAGTTTTTCTCTTCGGCGATTATATTATCCTAAGCCTTTATTACCTCCTTAGACCCGATCGCCTCGATTATTTATAATAGCTCCTCCGCTCGTTCCTACGGCCTTATTATAGTTTTTCGATACTTATCTTTAGAGCTAATCTTAATAAGATAATTCCGCTCCTTAATTTATATTTCTTAGGGACCTAAATACGATAGGGGCGCCTAGAATACCCTATAACTTTTCTTAAATTATAGTTTCGGATCCGGTTTATCCCCTAAAATATCTTTAGGTATACGGCGCCGTTTAATCCTAAGCGTTTTATCTAGAGGTACTATTATATTTATTATTTACTATTTACTCCGCCCTCGACGTTTTATTTCGAGTAGGCGTTTTAGATAATAATACCGAAGTTAGATACCGTCTATTTACTCCGCTAACGTATCTCGATATAAGGCGAGATAATCGGTATTATATATTATATATATTCCGTAATTAGAATCGTTCTCTTATTATTAAGATACCTGCGAACTTTTAGTATTAATATTAAAAGTATATAAGAATCGAAATCCTTATATACCCTACTAATTATAGTAAAATCCCGCGTTCGGTTCTCCCACCCTATTATAGCGTAGGTTAATCGCTCTTTAATAGCCGGTATTATATCCGCTAACGTTAATATATCTCCGGCGAGGGAATCATAGTGTCGGAGGATATTACTTTCGAGGTCTACGTCGAATAGCGTCTAATAACTTTGAAAGTAGTACGGAATAATAACGCGATTATAGTTATTATATAGCGGCTACGTTACCCTCGGATAGGACCGCCGGTTATTATCCTTTAATATTATAGATAATATATAGGAGTTATCTAGTACTAACGTCGTCGATAGTTAATTAAAAGAGAATAATAACGGTATTAAATTAAAGTTAGTAAACTACTCTCCCTCTTGAAAATAAAAGAAGAAGCGATTAATTTCCTTTAGGCTAACGGTCTCCGAATATTCATTATTATTAATAATAAAATATTCCCCGTAATAATAATTTTTATAGTATTCGATTTCTTCCTTTAGCTTCTCCCTATATATTATTCTAATCTCCTTTATCGCCGGTCTAGTATTATCTTTTAGGCTTAAACCCTCCTAATTAACTATAGTTATTTTAAACCTACTATTATAGTTTAATAACTAAATAGTAATAATAGATTTCTAACTAGAATCGTCCTCTTCTTCCGAGATATAAGGTTTAGGTTTATAATCGGAGCGTAGCGTTATTAATAATAAGTCGTTTATTAATACGGGTTTACGTAACCTTATCGCTATATTCGGGAAATCTTACTTTAGGACGTTCGTGGTCCTACGATTAAATCGTACCTCGTTATATTTCTTCTCTCGACGTAGTTTCCCCTAACGTATATCCTCTTTAAATTCCGATACCGTATATTCTAGGCCGTTAAAAAGCGTAATATAGTACTCCTAAAAGTTCGATTCCGAATACGTAGAGAGAAGCTCTACTATTTTATTTAATACCTATTTATAATTTAGTATAGTATTACCTAGCCTATATTATATACTAGAGATAAATCGTTCGATATTTATCCCATTTTCTTTATAGTTAACTCGGTATTTATTAAAGACCTTTCGCGAAACCGGTACTAGGTTACGTAATTAGAAGTTCTTTTATCCGGACGAAAGAACTTCTTACTACGATTATATAATTAAGGTCTTAGTCCCGAGGCGTTAAATTTCTACGAGGTTCATACTCTATTTAATAGTTAAATCCTATTAACGACTAAACTTAGAGGAAACTACGTATAGAGGATTTTAAAAAGTATTACTAAACGTTATTACTACCCTCTTACGACTCCGCCTTATTATATAGTTTATAACCTTTGAAATCCTTTAGTTACCTAGCTAATAAGATTAAATATTATATATAACTCTAGTCGAGTCGTATATACTTAGATTATAGGTATTTTCTATTTATAATTCCCTATACTTCTCGCTTTCTACGTCGTTAATAATCGTCTTTACTTAACCGTAGTAGAGTAGACCCTACCGTAATGACTATTAGAGGTGGGCCACGTTTGGGATATTAGGATTCTATAGTTTAACCTTATAAAGTTTATTTTAACCGTAATTAACTACCCTATTTATTAATATAGGTGAATATCTAAGTTTAAGGGTCTTTAGAAGTGGACTATTAATAGATTTATAGTATTACTTTTTTAAAGGATTATTTATTAAGTACCCTACCGTCCTTTAATTAATCGAGTATAATCCGTTAAGAGTAAACTTTTCGATAGGGACCTTAATAGAGATATAAAACACTCGGTAATACTCGCGAAGTAGGTCGTCATTAAATTTAGGTAGTATCTTAATAGTAATACGAAAGAATTTCTAGGTATATTAATAATCTAGGTACTTTTAATAGGACGATGTCTCTAGTTATTACTCTAGCTCCTTTAATTATTACCGGGCTCTTATCTAAATTAAGTATATATTAGAAGTAGCGTTAGGGTAAGGATTTAGAGGAAAGGATAATATATAGAAATAAATTATTAAGGGTACGGGTAGAAGTCAAAAATAGATACTAAAGAAAGGGGAGCCAAAATTAGATATTTAGAAGGGGATACTAGAGGGGTAGCTAGAAATAAATATTAGAAATAAATACTAGAGAAAGGATTAAAAGTAGATACTCGAGCTAGAAATAAATACCCCGCGAGACTAAGGATCGAGTATAAGGACGGACGGTGAAGATTAATAAGAAACGGATTGGTTTGGATAGTTATATTTTCTAGGAGAGACGTATTTAATTAGAATTATATAACCTTATCTACGAGTTCCTTCTATAAGTTCGATATAGCGGAATCCATTAGTACGTCGTAATTATATCTATTATACCTAGGTTACCTACTGCGCCTAAATCTTGGGCTTAATATAAATAGAGGGCCGAGACCTACGATAGAATATAAAAAGACGGAGCGTCCCCGAAGAAAATAATAGGTTATTTAAAATAAGGAAATTTAAAAAGGGAAGTAGCTCCGCCTCTAGAATTAGGCGAAGTAGTATAAATACCTCGACGAGTTATCTACCTTAAACCCGGAAGTCTTAAAAGTACTAGATATAAAAGAATATATACTAGAGGTATAGGTATTATTAATCGGAAGGTTTATTATTAAGGATAATTATTTAAAGGGGCTAGTAGAGGCCCTTAAGTTATCTAATATTAATTTTAATAAAAGGGTAAAGGAGGTAGAAGAGGTAATATAAGCGCTATAATATTAAGAGCGAAGTACTTTAATAGGTAGAGGAGGGACGGCGGGAGGAAAGCGCGAGTAGATTATTATTCGACTTTATTAATTTAAATAGAGATAAAAATAGAAAGTAATTAAACTAGCTTATCGTTATCTACTAAAGTATATATATAATACCTCTACTTTCTTAGATTTTATAGTTCCTCTTTAGGATCTTCGTAATTTTTAAATCGACGTATTAAATCCTAAATATTATATTAGGGAACGGCGACTACCGCCTTTAATCGCTCTAAACGGGCCTCTTCGAAAATAGTAATCGGTATTATTAACCTTAGTCGCTTATTATTATCCCGCGCGATAAAGCTAGAGACGGACGGTAGCTAGAGGGTAGTAGTTATAGAGAGCTAATCGCGAGAATTCGTATAATATTTATAAAACCTACCGTTTTCGAGGGGCGAGAGTACCGCGAACGTATACTCCGTAATACTTATTCGTATACTAAAGAGAAACTATAAAGCCTACGTTAAAGAGATAATTTACTCTCCGCTTTACTACCCAAATATATATATGGGCGACTAGGGTTAGTTAATATCTAAAGGCGGTATATAAGGGATAAGAGTTATTAACGCGTTTCCTACCGGCGAGACCGGCGAGACTAGTACGGCTAGTAATAATATCGAACCTTACGATAAAGGAATCGGTTTAATAGGATTATTAGGATTTAATCTATTATTATAACCTTACTCTAGGACGATATCTTCGCCTACGTTAAGTATTTTTAATATTAATGAAAAGCGATAACCCGTAGGCTACGTTTCCGAATCGGATATATGAATATTTTCCTTTTAATACCTACAGTGGTTATCTCGAAAGGCCTCGAATAACGGTTATTAATTTAGGCCGTCTTCTTCTAACCCGAAGAAAATATAAAAGACGTCTCGTTTAACGGTAAAGGAGGTTAAATACCGCTTAGAGAGGGTATTATAAAAAATCGAGTAAATATACTTAAGGAAGAGACTTTCTTTATTTATTTAGAAAGAACGCTCCCGCGGCCTCCCGTATCGATTAAAGATATTCGATCTATAGTCGTTATAATTTAAAATTAATATTAGAGTTACCCTCCCCCTTTTAACGTACGGTACGTCGCCGAGGAGTTAATAATTAAACTATACTATTTAATATATCCGGTTCGTATCGATCGCGTAATATTTAGAAGGTAGGATATTATATATATAGTCCTCGATAACCTTAGCGTCTACTATTTTTCGATCGCGGTATAGACGACGGATCCGTCGGTAACTATTCTCTAACGCTAGCGAGTAGAGTTTATACTACCGACGCGGCTACCGCCTTATATATAAAGTACTCTACTTCGCCTTATCTCTTCGCGGCGATTAGCCGTTTATAACGGGAAAATAACGAAGGGTAAAGAGCTAGAGCTACCGATATAATAACTATAATAAACGGCCGGGGGGTAAAGTTCGATCCTCGAAGATAAATTTACTTATTTATACCCTTACCTTCGTTTATCCCCTATAGAGGGCGCCGAAACGTTAAGATATAGAGCCTTTATATTTACCCGGTAGTAGTTCCTTCAAAATTCTTACGGGAGGCTTAAGGTATTTCGTATCTTCGAGAAAAATATGAATAAATAGAATAATATACTCTATAAAGTAGATATAGTCGAAGATCTATAATCGGTAATCGCTAGTTATAACCGCGGGGAGGATATCGCTAGCGAGTATTTTAATCTAAATATATATACGGTCTTTTAATAACTAGGAGGGATAACGGCCTTAGAAAATAATAATTATATTAATATCGAGTTATAGCTGGTCTACCTCCTCGTCCCTAACGATTTATATTTATATATTCTTAATTCGACGTAAATAACGGGTTATCTCTTATTATTATTTATTAGAGAATAATATTAGTATTAAAAGAATACTCGTACCTTAGGGTAATATAAATCTAGAAGGCGAATAAAAGTCCTTAGTTATAATACTAGTTATAGACCTATAAATGGGATTAGAGCGTTAAGGCTCTCGATAAATTTCTCGGGGAATATTTCTAGTCGTAAGAGGTACCTTTATATACTTTTTAAAAACCTAGCGAGTTATTTCCGCCTTTTTACGGTATCGTTATATAAGGTAGAGATACGAATTTAACGGATAATATCTCTATTATAGAGCTTTATAAAGTTAATCGTATATTCTCGTAGGACGTCTTATACCTTAAAGTTAAAATTTAGTTTTTATTAACTAGCCTTCCTTCTAAAGAAGGTTAAACCTCCTACCTCTAGAATAAAGATTTATTACCCACTACCTATTTTCGTTTTTTATAAGAAATTTCCGCGCCGTTTCTAGGCGGTACCTTTTATATAGGTAGATTATAGGATACTAGGGATTAAAACGCGGCGGCTCCCCTCTTAGGCGAAGGTTTAAGGGTATAGTAAATCGAGATATTAATATAGGAACGTAGTATTTAGGGTTTAGGCGTAAATAACCCTCCGAGCGGAAGAAGTCTAATAACGTCGTAACGTTATTCTCGTTGAATTAGCGCGGGTTATTAGGAAGCTCTTTATAGCGGATTTTATTAAAAGAGATTTTAACCGAACCGTAAAATATTCGGCTCTTCTCTCGAAATATCTATAGGTCGTTAAATAATAGGTTATTTATAATAAAGTATATATAGACTTTAGGATACCTTTAAGTCGAAGGTATTTACGAATAACTATAAGTCGGACGATAAACTAAGTTATATATAGAGCCGATAGTATTTATAAAGGACGTATGAAAGGCGTAGGTAGTATATTCTCTCTTCCCTAATATCTTCCCTTCGCTATAGTATTATTATTACTTTCCTAAACTATTTGTCCTTTTTTATTCATCCTTATAGATCGCTCTCTTTCCAAAGTTATTACGGGCTTATTTCCTCTCGTTCCTCCTCTTTACTCTTAGGTATACTTTAGTCCTATATTTATTTTTAGTTTCGTATTAATAGGCCCTAGAAATAACTACTCTTTATCTAGTTTTAGATACTCTTTAGTTTTGGATACCCTTTAATTTCGGATACTTTTTAGTATAGGCTCGCCTTTATCTAATATTAACTCCTTCGTTACTACTCTACTAGTATCTAGTATTAACTACCTATCCCTAGTATTGATCTTAAAAGAATAGAGAGAGGTATTATAAAATGAATAAGGTATTATTATTCTTGGGACGAAGCCGTTTAGTTTACCCTCCTATTATTAGTATCCTCGACTTTCCTAAGTAGAGATAGATATACCTCTATTTTATATAATTACCGTAGGCGGTAGCTTTATTCTCTTACTTCTTATTAATTTTATAATTTATTTAACTCGGTTCCTCGGGCTTTACCGGACGCTAGTACGGAAGTATTTCCTACTTCCTATACTCGTAGGGCGATACCGCTTCTTAGGGCCGTAGACTACCGCGTAGGTCTCGTTCTAACTAGTCTACCTTACGGTTAATATCGTCTATACTAGTTTTAGGGTATCGATTATAAAGTAAGCGAGCGTTCGCGCCGGCTATTTATCGTTAATTAATATAATACCGGCCTACTTTAGATTTTACCTCAGCTTTATTTATAATATATTAGGCGTTTTACTAGCTATATACCGTCTTTTCTATATATTTATAGAGATTATATCTATTCTTTTAGGGTTACTCTACGTCCTAATCTATACGATTAGTAAACCGAGTATTAAAGTAGGAGGGTCCTAGTAGATATTCGGATTAATCGTAAACGACGCCGCTTCTAATAAAAGTATATTACTAATTTTCCCTCTTAGGTAATTATATATATAGCCTCGTTACTCCTTCTATCGCCGTATTTATTTCGGTTACCGTTATATAAAGTCTTCCTTCGTTATTATTAGGTATTAACTATCGTCGTTATTTATACTTTATAGAGATATATTCTTTCTTACTCGAAACTTCCCCGTATTTACCTACTTACCTCTAGTTATACGGTCGTAGCGATATTCGTTTTAGAGTATTTAACTATTCTATATCGAAATATCGTCGTTAGTCGTGGCTACTCGCGAGCTTTAATTACGAGGTATAATTATATTATCTAGATAATTATCTTCCCCGCTAGACCCTAGAAGATTAAAGCCGGATAATATATTAATATATAGATTTTATTACTCGATCTTTTTTCTTCCTTATAAAGTTATCCGTTTATTATTATATTATAGAGAGACGGATAACCGGCCTCCCTTAAGGTCTTAATCGAGCTATAGAGCGGCTTTATACGAAGACTCCTAGACTACGCCGATGATTATTAGGAAAATAAGAATTCATGTATAAAGCTATACGATGAATTTATAAAGAGGCTTTTTAGCTTCGCTAGAAATTATCCGAGCTAGCTAGAGTTATCTAATTTCTAGATTACGTTTATTAGTAGATTCTACGACTCGATCGCTCCTACCGGCGAGTATAGTAGAGTAATTATAATCGCTAACGGCTTTAATATCGCGGTATAACTACCGTTATTAAAGGAGTTAATATAAAGGTTTAACTATACTAAAGTATAGACGCGTAATATCTATTTAATATAGTAGTTATAAAATCTGGGTTTATCTACCTTTTACTCCTTTAGTACCGAAGTTCGTTAACCGTTAATAAGTAAGGAATACCCGGTAAATAATTTATTTAATAGGGCGCTAAAGGAGGATACCTTAGATTATAATTATATAAATTAAACGGGCCTCCGCGGAGTCTAATAGGACTCGGCTAATTAAATTATATTAGATACTACATATCTCGGTCTTCTTTATTAATACGCGTTTAGATCTAGACTCTTAATATTTAAGAAAGTATTAACGCGTTATTTATTATAGTAGGGAAATGGATCTTCCCCGCCTCCTATATAATTAGGTTAATTCGGGGTTAAATAAGAGAATAAAGAGAGTTTTAATTATAAGTTTATAGGTATTTTTTTCTAAAGAGCTCTAAATTAATATCGCGTTATAGTCTCTACGAATAAGAATATTCGCGATAAGGTATAGAACCTAGTTAGGCTATATCTCTACGAGGGTATAGAATTATTAAAACTTAAGTATTAGCCCGCGGAGAGGCGACGGCGTTTATAGTCTTCGGTATAGAGGCCTAAGGCCACCCGTAATATTTAAGTTTATTAGATAGAAACTCTTTTTGGACTAGAATCTTCGTTTTATATTAAATATAATTAGATATTAAAGCTCCGTACCGATAAAAAGGTATCTAGAATCACTCGTAACTTCTATATCTATAATTAAAACTCGGCTATTATCCTTACTTTATAGGGATTTCTATAAATAACGTATATTTATTTCTAACTCTTTAAGTATCTATTTTAGCTTATAATATAAAATATTAAATACTTACTAAATTCTCCCTTCTTTTATTTTAATATCGAGCTCTATAAAATACCTAGAACGGAAAGGCCCGTTACCTAAATCTTTAGTTATAAACCGACGTTTAAAGACGGTAAAGCTACTAATAAAGGAGTAATAATATACGTTTAGCCGGATTATTTAATAACGTCGCCTCGCCTTCCGATTCCCTAGAAGTAACCGTTAGAAAGTATATCCTCTACGTCGCGGTTAACGAAACTTAATTAGGGCGTGAATAATATTATATTTTTAAGAGCTCTAAGAGACGAGAAGCTCGCTAAAACATTTCCTAAACGATTATATTATTACTTAATAACTATTAATTAGGCTAGTCCTACGGTTATCGGGGTTAACGATATTAATCGTTATAAGTAAGTAGTTATTAAACGGGTGAGAAAACCTGAGGGTTTTATTCATTAGGTACCGCCGTCTACCTATAATTAAATTATTAATATTAACGATATATATATCGAAGATCGTAACGTTATATTCGTTTATAAGTAAATAGACGTGTTATTACGGTATATAACGGGTATTTTATAAGATCGTCCGTTAAAAGCCTTTTAAATCGCGGTAATCTACCGAGAGGTAAACGCTAGCGTCGATTAGGCTAGAGCTAATTATATTTACGGAGATTAGGTAGTAAGCGGCCTCCTTTATATATACGAAGAGTTTAGTCTAGTTTATAGCGCGCTTAGTTATAATACGATCCTTCTCGATCTTAATAGAAGAGTAAAAATTAGTAAATTTAAGAGAGCGAGTATACGGGCGGCTATTAATCCTATCTTAACGAATATCGGGGATTCTTTCATCGAAAATAAATAACTAAAGTCCGATAGCGAGTATAATAATATTCGTAGCCTCGGAGTTATTATAATAGAGCTAATGGAGCCTATAATATATATCCTAGACACGGGATCTACGAAGCTAAAAGATATAGATAAATAAAAGGATAGTCTTAGAATAAAAGACTTTCTAGTAGTAATATAATATAAATCCTTATAGGAGCTAAAAGAAGTAAGTTCCCTAATTAATCTAAATCTAGGGATATAATCTAATATAATAAGTATAACTTTTTATTATAAGAACCTCTCGGAACGTACCTCGTATCTTATATTTTTTATATACTAAGAGTGGCTAGGTTAGGAGATTAAGACATTTTATCTATATAATAAAGATAGAACCAGTATTAAGTTAAAGGTAATAGAAACTTTTTTAGATAATAAAATATAAATACTCGGAATCTATATATTATCTATCCTATTATATATTAGTAGGTACTGTGAAAAGTAGTATTATAAAAAGTAGTACTATAAAAGCTAGTACTATAAAAGGTAGTCCTATAAAAGGTAGTTCTATAAAAGCTAGTACTATGAAAAGTAGTACTATAAAAACTAGTATTATGAAAGGTAGTACTAGAAAAGCTAATACTATAAAAGGTAGTACTACGAAAAGTAGTATTATAAAGGCTAGTACTGTGAAAGGCGGTACTATAAAAGCTAGTATTATAAAAGGTAGTACTAGAAAAACTAGTATTATAAAAGGTAGTACTGCGAAAAGTAGTACTATAAAGGTTAGTACTATAAAGGCTAGTACTATGAAAGGCGGTACTATAAAAGCTAGTACTATGAAAGGTAGTACTGGAAAAACTAGTACTATGAAAGATAGTACTGCGAAAAGTAGTACTATAAAGGTTAATATTATGAAAAGTAGTACTATAAAGGCTAGTACTGTGAAAAGTAGTACTATGAAAAGTAGTACTATAAAGGCTAGTATTGTGAAAAGTAGTATTATAAAGGTAGTACCGTAGTTAAGCCGGTACCGTGTATAAAAGTCCTTATATAACTATATAAAAGTCCTTACTCCCTACTCGCCGAAACTTATAGTTTCATAGGAGTAGAATTTCACTCTCGTTCCTATTTTGGATAGCGTCCAAAATTAGAATAGAAGGAGTACTAGAATTAGCGGGGGTTATTAGAATTAGGGGGG
>JAABUK010004201.1_pt1 | contig 23650 bp, 17 predicted proteins | sample 5559141 | NCBI WGS metagenome assembly JAABUK01 (sample SAMN10711869, study PRJNA513367) | rock metagenome | isolation source: Antarctica rocks | place: Antarctica: Victoria Land, Pudding Butte nord | collected 2016-01-03
CGCGCAAGCGCCATAGCGGCCTTGTCGTCGGAGGGGGGCGGCATCGCATCCATCCCAGGGAGCTTCCGTTATCGGCTTGGGTCGGCACGGTGCGCCGGACCGGGTGCTCCGGCCCGGCGCATCGGTGACGCTACTTGGGCAGCAGCACGCGGTCCACGACGTGGATCACGCCGTTGCTCTGGATCACGTCGGGCGTCGTCACGTGGGCCATGCCGCCCTTGGCGTCGGTGATGGTAACGACGCCGCCCGGTGCGGTGGCGGTCAGGCTCTCGCCCTCCACAGTCTTGAGCATCGCCTTGCCGCCGCCGGCCTTGATCATTCCCAGCAGCGCCGCCGCATCCACCTTGCCGGGCACGACATGCAGGGTCAGCACCTTGATCAGCATGGGCTTGTTCTCAGGCTTCAATAGCGTGTCCACCGTGCCGGCGGGCAGGGCGGCAAAGGCGGCGTTCACGGGGGCGAACACTGTGAACGGGCCGGGACCCTTCAGCGTCTCGACCAACCCGGCGGCTTTCACGGCGGCGACCAGGGTGGTGTGGTCCTTCGAGTTCACGGCGTTGTCTATGATGTCCTTGTTGGCGTACATCGGCGCGCCGCCGACCATGACTTCCGCGTGGGCGGGCGCGGCGAAGCCCAGCAGCAGCGGTCCAGCAATGAGCGCCTGGGCAATAACGGCCGCCCGGATGTGCTTGTTCATGTGCGTTCCTCTTATAGGTCCGTGATCCCCTGGATGGCGGGATGGCCGCCCCTGGTCCGGCATGGAAACTACCGGCCAAGCCGCTCCTTGGATGCAGTTCCGCAAAGAAAGATCGGGACGGCGCCGGATGCCGCCTCGCCCGGCTGCTTGCGGCCAGGCCGGGTTGCACCCCGGGCGCACACGAGGCAAGGCTGGGCGTCATGCAGCATCCAGCCCCACCAGCCGCCCCTGGCCACCCCGCCCCTGGCCGCCCGGTCTTCGCGCGCCATGCCGCCAGCCTGCTGGTCCTGCGCGACGGCCCCGGCGGCACCGAGGTGCTGATGGGCATGCGGGGCGCCGGGCACCGCTTCATGCCGAACCGCCTGGTGTTCCCCGGCGGCGCCGTGGACCCGGAGGACGCCGCCCTGCCTGCCGCCGCCGAGCCGCGTCCGGAGGTGCTGGCCATGCTGGCCCGCGGCGCACGGCCACGCCTGGCCCGCGCCCTGGTCGCCGCCGCAGCGCGCGAACTGCAGGAGGAGACCGGGCTGACCCTGGGGATGCCGCCGCAGCTGGACGGCGTGGACTACCTGTGCCGCGCCATCACCCCGCCGTCTCTGCCGATCCGGTTCAATGCCCGGTTCCTGGTGGTGGATGCCTCCTACGTGTCCGGAACGCTTGCGGGATCGGGCGAGCTGGAAGGGCTGGGCTATCTCCGGGTTGCGGAGGCAGTGGCGCTCGACCTGGCGCTGGTCACGCGGGAGGTGCTGCAGCGTTTGCAGCTTTGGCTGGCCCTGCCCCCCGCCGCCCGGCCGGCGCGCGAAAAGCTGGACGTGTTCAAGAAGCGGCAGTGGCGCTTGGAGTAGCTGTGAGAAGCTCCGGTTCGTGCGTCTGCAGCCAGGCGAGGAAACGTCCGTTGCCGGCCGGGAACAGCGGGCAGCAGTTCAGGCGTGAAGCTGGGACGTGTGCTCCGCACAGGCGGCTTGGGAGCACAAGGCTTGGGAGCGGCAGTGCTGTTCTCGGTGTCCACGCCGCGCTCCCTCCGTTCGTATCCGCGTGGGGGCGTTCCAGTGCGGCTTACCCCCGCGCCATGCCGCGCCAGATATCGCATGGCGACTGGCCGCGCTCCATGCGGCCGCGCGAGATGGAGCGGCAAGCCATGCGGGGCATCCCGGCGTCAGCATTCCTACTTCTTGGGACGACGGTCCTGGCCCTACTCCTTGGGACGACGGTCCTGGCGGCAGCCCGTGCGGAGCCAGTCCGCACGGGGTCGGACGCCTTTGGCGACTGGCGGGGCGATGCGCCTGGGGTGGTGCGGCTGATCCGCCCGGCGGACCTGGGCGGGCCATACGAAACGCGGTCCCGCAGCAATAGCCCGTCCGTAGCCGCGCGCCCCGCCGGGGCGGCGCCCCGGGGACCGGCAGGGACAGAGGTTGCGGTGTTCGCAGCCGGGCTGTCCGGTCCGCGCATCCTGCGGACGGCGCCGAATGGGGACGTGTTCGTCGCCGAGACCGGCGGTGGACGCATCCGGGTGCTGCGTCCGGCGGCTGACGAGAGGGCGCCAGCAGCGAGCGAGGTGTTCGCGTCGGGGCTGGATGGGCCGTTCGGCATCGCCTTCTGGCCGCCGGGCCCGTCGCCGCGCTACGTTTATGTCGGCGAAACCGGGCGCGTCGTGCGCTACCCCTACCGGCCCGGCGGCCTGCGGGCGTCTGGCCCAGCGGAGGTCATAGTACCCACGCTGCCGGAGGGTGGGCATTCGACGCGGGATGTCGCGTTCTCGCCAGACGGCACGCGTATGTATGTGTCGGTGGGCAGCGACAGCAACGCCAATGCGCCGCGCGCCCTGCCCGCGCCGCGGCTGGCGGCGTTGGAGGCTGCGTCGGGACGTGGCGCCGCTTGGGGCGACGAGCAGGACCGGGCCGACGTGCTGCTGTTCGACCCGCAGGGGCATCCGGCTGGGCACTTCGCGAACGGGCTGCGCAACTGCGTCGGGCTGGCGGTGCAGCCGGACGGGACGGTGATGTGCGCCGTTAACGAGCGGGACGGCCTGGGCGACAACCTGCCGCCGGACTACGTGACGCGGGTTCGGCCGGGTGGGTTCTATGGCTGGCCCTGGTATTACATCGGGGCGCATGAGGACCCGCGCAGCCCTGGACGCCGCCCGGACTTGGCTGGAGACGTGCTGGTGCCGGACGTGCTGATCCAGCCGCACTCGGCGCCCCTGGGGATCACCCTGTATAACGGGACGATGTTCCCGTGGCGCGGGGATGCGTTGGTGGCGCTGCACGGGTCGTGGAACCGGGGCACGCGGACGGGCTACAAAGTGGTTCGGGTGCCGATGCGGGATGGGGCGCCAACCGGGGAGTATGAGGACGTGCTGACCGGCTTCGTGCGGGACGACAACTCGGTGTGGGGGCGTCCGGTGGGGGTGACGGCGCTGCGGGACGGGTCGGTGCTGGTGTCGGAGGACGGCAACGACACCATCTGGCGGATGGCGCGGCGGTAGGTGGGACACGACCGCGTACTTCTAGCGGTATCGCGGCACGCTGGCTTACAATGACAGCGATCTGCTATATGGGCTGGCCTACTCCGCCTGGCGGGCAATCGGCGTGAACCCGTTCCTATCCGCCGAAATAGTTGCCGTCATCTAGAGCGGGTTTGGCGCAGATAAAAGGTAACTGGGGCAAAACCCCGGGCACGCAGTTGCAGCAGAACAAAGGTCAGAGTGGGTCGGTAACTCTATCACCTTGAATCTATGCGGCTTTCTTCGTTCTCTTAGTGATATAGATTGGAAGGCGGTTCGTCTTTGCCCGGGGATTTGCCCCAGTTGCGATAAAAGCATCAAACCCGCTCTAGCCGTTGTCTTTGCGATCATCTTTATCCGAATGCGTATACGTTTGATCCGAAGATGCTCTAGCGCATCGTGGGCTTTGTAGGCGCCTACGGGTTCGCCCGCAGCGTCCTGCACCTGCCGTTCCCATCGGCGACGTTTGGCGTGGCCATGTTCATCCTGAGCGTGCGCGCATAATCGCATTTCTGGACGCACCAACCTACCAAGTGGTCGTGGGATTGGGAAAATCTTCAACTATGTGAATGACAGTGAGCCTTGCTCGCGGAGAAGTATGGGCGAATAGGGTAGACGGGGGCGGCCTAAGCCGCCTTCCGCCCCGCCTCTCCCCCGAACAAGAAGTCCACATCCTCCTGCCCCAACGCCGCCATGTCCCCGGGTTCGGTAAACGTCAGGTTCGCCAGCTCCGCCTTGCGCTGCTGCAGCTCAAGGATGCGCTCCTCCACCGTGTCCGCGCCGATCAGCTTGTAAACGAACACCGACTTGGTCTGCCCGATCCGGTGCGCCCGGTCGCTGGCCTGGTTCTCGACCGCTGGGTTCCACCAGGGGTCGTAGTGGATGACCGTGTCCGCCGCCGTCAGGTTCAGCCCCCGCCCGCCTGCCTTCAAGGAGATCAGGAACAGCGGCACCTCGCCGGCCTGGAACGACCGCACCGGCTCCGCCCGGTCCCGGGTGTCGCCGCGCAGCTCGACATAGGGGATGCCGGCCTCCTGCATCCGCGGCTTGATCAGGTCCAGCATGGAGGTGAACTGGCTGAACAGCAGGATGCGCCGGCCCTCCGGGATCATCTCGGATACCATCTCCAGCAGGTCGTCCAGCTTGGAGGACGACTCGACCAGCCGGGCCGAGGGCAGCTTCACCAAACGCGGGTCGCAGCACACCTGGCGCAGCTTCAACAGCGCGTCCAGCACGACGATGCGGCTGCCGGCCAGGCTGCGCTCGGCCACCTCCTCGCGCACCCGTTCCTGCAGGGTGACGCGGATAGTCTCGTACAGCTCGCGCTGGTCCGGCGCCAGAGTGATGCGGCGCAGGATGGTGTGCTTGGGCGGCAGCTCCGTCGCCACCTCGCTCTTGGTGCGGCGCAGGATGAACGGCTTGATGCGGCGGACGAGCTGCATCCGCCGCTGGTCGTCGCCGCGCTTCTCGATGGGCGTGCGGAAGCGCTTGGCAAACACCGCGCGGTCGCCCAGCAGGCCCGGCATCAGGAAGTTGAACTGCGACCACAGCTCCTCGAGGTTGTTCTCGATCGGGGTGCCGGACAGGCAGACGCGGTGCTTGGTGTCCAGCTGACCCACGGCGCGGGTAGCCTTGGCGGCGGGGGACTTGATCGCCTGCGCCTCGTCCAGCACGACGACCGACCAGGCCAGCTCCTTCATTTCAGCGATGTCGCGCGCCAGCACGGTATAGGTCGTGATGACCACGTGGGTGCCGTCCAGCCGGTCGCGGCGCTGGTGCCGGTCCAGCCCATGCAGCACGGCGGTATGCAGATGCGGCGCGAACTTGGTCAGCTCCGCCGTCCAGTTGCTGATGAGGCTGGTGGGCACGACGATCAGCGCCGGGCGGTCCAGGCGCCCGGCCGCATGCTCGAACACCAGATGCGCGATTGTCTGCGCTGTCTTGCCCAGGCCCATGTCGTCGGCCAGCAATCCGCCGAGTCCGTGGCCGCGCAGGTGCTGCAGCCAGTCCAGGCCCTGCTTCTGGTAAGGGCGCAGATCGCCCTTGAAGGCGCCAGGCAGCAGCACCGGGGCGATCTCCGCCTCGTCGCGGAACTGCTCGACGTAGGCGCGTATGGCGGCGGCGCTCTGGAACCGGGTGTTGACCAGGTCCTCCAGCTCCAGGACCGTCGCGGCCTCCGCGGTGGGCAGCACGAGGGGGCCGTCCTGCAGGCGGCCCGCGCCCTCGATCAAATCGCCCATGATCGCCAGCAGGCGGCGGATGCGGTCCGCCGGCAGCTTCACCACGCGGCCGTCGTCCAGACTGGTGATGATCTCGCCGTCCACGATCTGCGCGGCCTCCAGCCCGCCGCGCTCGATCAGCTTGGTCAGGATCGGCAGCAGCGGCAGGCGGACTCCGTCAATCTCGATGCCAAAGTCCAGGCTGAAGCGGCCCGGACCCGCGTCCTGCACCTGAACGTCCGTGGTGCCGACTTCCTCGACCAGGCGCGGGCCGAAATCGCGGTCAATCAGGTTGCGCCAGCCCAGCAGCTGCAGTTGCGGGATGCGTGCGGCGATGAAATGGTGCCAGCGTTCGGCGGCGTCCTGGCCGACGTGGACCAGGGCGCGGCGGCCTTTGCTGGACCCGGCCTCGGCGATGCGCATCTGGGTGAAGCCATCGGCGCTGACCGTGTTGAAGGCAGCATCCTCCGCCACGGTGTCACGGCGGACGAAGCTGGGGCCGGCCGGCGACATGACGCGGATGAACTGCCGGTCGTCATGCCCGGCGACCAGCACGCCGCCATAGTCGAAGTCGAGGGTCAAAGCGTCCAACAGGCTGATCCGGCCGGTGGCGTCGGTGTTCTTGACCCGGCGCAAGCGCATGACAGGCGTCATCTCGGTTTCGACGATGGCGCCGTCGCTGGCGGTCGCGGAGATATGGACCGGCTCCGGACGGCGCGGACGGGCGGGCGCCGGGGCGGGCTGGCGCAGGCGGACGCGGCCTACGGCGCCGCTGCCCCCATCCACGTAGAACGGCCCGGCGTCGCTTTGCAGCACGGCGGACTTAGGCGGTAGCTTGGGCTTGTGGTGCGCGTCGAAGGTGCGGGTTTCACCGTCCGTCAAACGCTTGCCGCTGGGCGCCCAGCGGGCCTGGCCGGTGGCGACCAACTGGCGCAGCACCTCCGGCAGCATCTCACGCGATACGGTGGACTTAGTGGTCGCGCCGCCGCCCAACAGCCGCGCCAGGGCGCGGGCCGCGGCGCCGCTGCCGGGGTCGGTCATGACCTGGCGCGGGGTGGTGGGGGTAATGCGGCGGGTGCGCTCGCCGACCAGGAAGGTGCTGACCAGGCAGCCCTCCGGCGGCGGCGCTGCGGCCAACTCGAACATGACGACCCGGCGTTCCGGCGCCTCATCGCCAGTCAGGCCGTCCAGCAGGGTCTTGGGCGCGGCCTTGCGGAGCGCCGGGAACCGCTCAAGCGCCGCGAAGGCCGCCGCGGCGACATGGACGCAGCCGGGAGCCTGGCAGGTGCAGCGGCTGTTCAGCGCAACGTGGGTGCCGGACGGTTTCGGCTCCAGCGTGACGGATTGCTTGGTGCCGGCCTGGTTCACCGTGGCCGAGATCACGTCGCCCTGCAGCACGACCTCGACCTCGCCAACCAGCAGCAGCGTCCTCCCGCGCGTCAGGATGCGGGCGTCGAACACGCGGCCGAGATCGTCCGAGGAGAACGGCGTGGGCATCAAATAGGGATTCCTTGGAAGGCGGACACGGCAGCATAGCGGATCGTGTGCGGGGATGCGCGGTGTTTAGCCAAGCATTCCGCATGGGGCTGCGATGTGTTGTTTCTTGTCCTGCTTCCTCTCCCTTCGGGAGAGGGTCGGGGTGAGGGGGCCTTGGCTGCGGAGCGGGGGATTGCCGGTGCTGTAGGGACACGGTCTGATTTGGGCAAATGCGGTGCTTGCCCGCCCCCTCACCCCGACCCTCTCCCGGAGGGAGAGGGAGAAGAAAGCCCCCTCTCAGCCCAGCGCAGCCCGTACCCGGCCGTGGTAGTCCACATCCGGCACCGGCCCCACCAGGGAGATCGTCGGGTTACTGCGCACCAGCACCTGCGCCGCGGCGGCCACATCCTCCATCGTCACCGCCTCCACCCGCTGCATCGCATATTCGGGCGTTTGTATCTCGCCATGCTCGAACAGGCTGCCGGCGATGCCCTGGGCCAGGCTGAACGGACGCTCCTTCGCCGTTGCCAGCCGGACCAGCAAGCCGTTCTTGGCGCGGGTCATGTCGGCCTCGGTGACGGACTGGGTCATCTTGACCAGCTCACCGCAGGCAACGTCCAGCAGCTCGTCCACATGCTTCGCCGTCGTGCCGGCCTGCATGACCAGCTCGCCATGGTCCAAGCCGTGGTCGCTGTAGGCGCCGACGCTGTAAACCAGGCCGCGCTTCTCGCGTACCTCCTGGAACAAGGGGCTGCTCATGCCGCCGCCGAGGGCGCGGGCCAGGACCTTATGGGCATACACCGTCGCGTCCGTCTCCGGCACGGATTGTAGGCCCAGCAGGATCGTCACCTGCTCGAAATCCTTCTCCGTGTTGCGGACGGCGCCGCCGGCATACTGGGCCGGCACGACCTGCACCGGCGCCGGACGGCCCGGCAGACGCTCGAAGTGGACGGCCACCATGCCCACGAACGATTCGTGCGAGAAGTCGCCGCAGCCGACGACGACCATGTTGTCGCCAAAGTAGAAGTCCGACACGAAGCTGGTGAAGTGGTCGCGCGTCACCTGCTCGATCAGCTCGGCCCGGCCCAGGATCGGCCGGCCGATGCTCTGGCCGGGATAGGCGATCAGGCCGTAGCCGTCATAGGCGACATGGCTGGGGTTGTCCGTTGCCCGGCGGATTTCCTGCAGGATGACGCCCTTCTCGGTTTCGATGTCCTTCGGCTCGAACACCGAGTTGCACAACACGTCGCCGATGATGGCGACGGAGCGGTCAATGGTGCCTTTGAGGCCGGTCACGAAGTAGCAGGTCGTCTCGTGCGAGGTGTAGGCGTTCACGTTGCTGCCCAGCACCTCGATTTCGGCGCCGATCTGCAGGGCCGAGCGGGTGCGGGTGCCCTTGAAGGCCATATGTTCCAGGAAGTGGGCAATGCCGTTGTTCGCCTCGGTCTCGTTGCGGGCGCCAGCCTTGACGAAGGCGGCGACGGCGGCGCTGTCGAAGCCCGGCAGGTTGACGGACACGACCCGCAGGCCGTTGGGGAGGGTGGTCTGTTCTATGTTCATGCCGGGGATGTAGGGTCGGTCCTGGCGTTGTGCAAAAGTGAATCTTGCGGCGGCAGCAGAAGTTCTTTGGCCGCTGTGCAGCGACGCCGTCATCGCCAGCCGCTTACGAAGCGCCGGGCAGGCAGGACTGCGTGTGTCGCGCCGCAACCCCATCCAGCGTTTGCCGGATGTCCTATTCGATCATGCTGCGGGGTCGAACCGAGTCGGGAAGCTATTGGACGGGCAGGCACCAAGCCAAGGCATCCAACCGGCTCCGTTGGGCAACTGCGCCACTCCGGATTAGCATCATGGGATGACCCTACCGCCTCCGGCCCCGGCCAGCACCCTCCTGCCCTGCGCCTGCCGGAGCCAGGCGTGATGCAGGCCCTCCTAGGCTACCCCGCCCTGCTCGCCCTCGCCTGGGCATGCAGCGAGGACCGCCGCGCCATACGCTGGCGCACCGTGGGCGCAGGCATCGCCCTGCAACTGGCGCTCGCCCTCCTGCTGATCGCCTTCACCCCGGCGCAGCGCGCGGTCCTGCTGCTGAACGGCGCCGCAGAGGCATTGCAGACCGCGACCGATGCCGGCACCGCGTTCCTGTTCGGCTACCTCGGCGGGGGCGCCCTGCCCTTCCCGGAGCTGCAACCCGGCAGCAGCGTCATCCTCGCGTTCAAGATCCTTCCCCTCGTGCTGGTTATCAGCGCGCTGTCCTCCGTGCTGTTCCACTGGGGCGTGCTGCAGCGGCTGGTGGCGCTGTTCGCGGCGGCGCTGCGCCGGGCAATGGGGCTGGACGGGCCGGTCGCTCTGGCGGCTGCGGTCCACATCTTCGTCGGAATGATCGAGGCACCGCTGCTGATCCGCCCCTACCTCGCGCAGATGGGCCGGGGCGAGCTGTTCGCGGTCATGAGCTGCGGCATGGCCGGAGTCGCCGGGACCGTCATGGTGATCTACGCGACGGTGCTGGGACCGGTGATCCCCGGTGCATTGGGGATGATCCTGACCGCCTCCGTCATCAGCACCCCGGCGGCCCTGGCCGTCGCGGCATTGATTGTGCCGTTCGGGCCGGGCAGCGGAGTGACGGCCACGCTGGCGCCGCTGGGCCATATAGCGCCCTCCAGCACGCTGGACGCCATCGTGCGCGACACGGCGGATGGGGTGGGGCCGCTCGTCGGCATTACGACGACGCTGCTGGTGGCGGTGGCACTCGTCAGCCTGGTGAACCAGGCGCTGGGCCTGGCCCCGGGTGGCTGGACGCTCCAATCCCTGTTCGCCCTGCCGTTCCGCCCGGTCATGTGGCTGATCGGCATCCCTTGGCACGAGGCCCCGGCCGCGTCGCTGCTGATGGGCACCAAGACCGTGCTGAACGAGTTCGTCGCCTACCTCGGACTGGCCGCCCTACCGCCGGAGGCCCTGGCGCCGCGGTCCCGCCTGATCCTGACCTACGCCATGTGCGGCTTCGCCAACTTCGGCAGCCTGGGCATCCTGGTCGGCGGCCTGGGCGCACTGATCCCGGAGCGCCGGGCGGAGGTGGCGGCGCTCGGCCTACGTTCGGTCCTGTCGGGCACCTTGGCAACCCTCATGAGCGGGGCGCTGGCCGGGCTGCTCAGCTAATCCCGCCGCATCCCGCGCAGCCGGATCAGCCCGTCCGGTACCGGCACAAAGCCGTGCAGGTCCGCCCTCAGACCCACGACATTCTTAGCGGTCCAGAGATACATCAGCGGCATCTCCTCCCGCTCCACCGCCCACAGCCGGGCATACAGCGCCCGCCGCGCCGCCGGGTCGGACACGGCACGGGCCTCGTCCATCGCAGCATCCGCCTCCGCATTGCTCCAATGGCCGTAGTTGAAGGTGCCGCCGGTGTGAAGCAATTGCCACGTATTCCCGTCCGCGTCCGACCGCCCGGACCAGCCGATCAGGAATGCCTGGAACTCCCCGGAATATCCCGCCTGCAGCGCCGAGGCGAACTCCATCACCCGCAGACGCACGTCGAACCCAGCCTCTGCCGCCATCGCCTGGATCACCTCTGCCGTCTGCTGGATATCGGGACTGTTGGACAGCGACAGGGTGACCGGCACCGGCAGGGCCACCCCTGCCTCGTGCAGCAGCGCCCGCGCCCGGTCCAGGTCGCGCGGCGGCGGCTTCACTGACGGCACATGCATCAGAGAGCCGGCGATGTTGGCCTGCGCCGTGGGGCTGAACAGCCCGCCATAGACCACCTGGTTGGCCGCATCCCGGTCAATGGCGGCCTCGAACGCCAGGCGCACCCGGCGGTCCCTGCCGAGGGCGGTACCGGCGCCCGGGCCGTTGGCGATATTGAAGTTGATGCCGGTATAGGCCAGCCCATCCCCGGTCACGACGCGCAGCTTGGGGTCGGCCTTTACCGCGTCCATGTCGCCGGGCAGCAGATACTCCACCAAGTCCACCGTTCCCGCCCGAAGGTTCGCCAGGCGCACGGCGGAATTCGGCATCGGACGATACACCACCCGTTCGAAGTGGTAGTTGCCCGCGTCCCAATACCCGGGGAAGCGACGCAGGACGATGCTGTCCTGCGCCACCCGGCTCTCGAATTGGTATGGCCCGGCGCAAACGGGATGCGCCCCGAACTGAACGCCCGCTGCTTCCGCCGCCTTGGGCGAGATCATGATCCCGGCCCGGTCCGCCAACTGCGCCAGCAGCGGCGCGTTGGGCGCGCGCAGGACCAGGCGGACCTGCAAGTCGTTGACGACCTCGATGGAGGAAATGCTGTTGACCTCGCCGGCCCGCATGCTGCCCTTGATGGTCAGGTCGCGAGTCAGCTTGTACTTCACCGCCTCGGCGTTGAATGGCTCGCCGTCATGGAAGATGACGCCGGGACGCAGGGTCAGCAGCAGGTGGGTTGGGTCTTCCCACGTCCACGCCGTCGCGAGCTGCGGCACCAGGTTTAGCCCGGCATCCAGGTCAATCAGCTTGTCGCACATGGCGGCATACACGACGCGGCTGACAAAGGCGGACCCAAGCGTCGGGTCCAGCACGTCCGGGTCCTCGCGCAGCGCGATGGTCAGCGTCTGGGCGTGCGCGCCAGCAGACAGCAGCAGGGCCAGCGCGGCGGCCAGGCGCCTCATGCCAGCGGGCGCCCGTCCCTGGCGATAGCGGCGTCAATCACCGTACGGTCCACGGTGCCCCAGGGATTGCCGGCCCCGGCCAGATGGCGACGGAATACGGCGTAGCGCTCCTGGCTGACGCGATGCAGGCGGCGCAGCTCGGCCAAGGGGTCGGGGTGATCGTCGGCGCGAATGTCCAGGTCCGGATAGGGGTCGGCGGTGCACACCTGCAGCGCCGCGCCCTGGCGACCGCGCTTATCGCCGCCTGCGGCCTCTCCGGCCTCCATCGCGGTCATCAGGCGCTCGGCCAGGGTGCCAGCTGCGTGCAGGAAGGCGTCCAGCGTGCGCTCGACCACCGCCGGACCGGCTAGCATGTTGCCAGCTACAGATACGTCCGGCCCATGCACTTGCCCGGCCCAGCCGACGCACTCGGCGCCGGTGTGCTGGCCGATGCGGCCAGCCGCGTCCAGGATGTGGCATTGCCGCTGCGCCGCCCCGGGGTCAGGGCTGGTCAGCGATTGCATGATCCCCGAGGGGTCCTCGCCATCGCGCAGCCGGGGCATGGCATGGACAGCATACATCGGGTTGACCAACGCCTGGGTGGACAAGGCGGCGACACGGCCTTCGACACGCAGGCACAATGCACCTACAGCGAAAAAACGGGAGGCGACGGCGGCGCCAAGAGCCCCTGTCGCGGGGTCACGGGCAAGGATAGACCACGTCATCGCATCACCCTTTCCCGGACGCCTGCCGAATGCAAGCGCCCGGAGCGTCGGTCAGCGCAGGCCGAAGAAGGACAGCACCGCAATGACGACGACGACGAGTCCGACAATGTAGATGATGTTGTTCATGAGGTTATTCCTTGCTCGATGTGAATGGCTTCATTACGCCGATTGCAGACCTTGGTTCCGCAACCGGGGGAGGATGACCTGATGGCCGAGGACTGGCTGGCCCTGAACCGGGCGAATTGGGACGAGCGCGTGCCGGTCCACCTGGCCGCACGCGAGTACGACCTCGCGGCCTTGCGGGCCGGGCGCCGCCGGCTGGATGTGCTGACAGAGGCGATGCTGCCGCCGCTGGCCGGGCTGCGGGTGCTGCACCTGCAATGCCACTTCGGGCGGGACACGCTGGTGCTGGCGGGCCGGGGCGCCGAGGTGACAGGGGTGGATTTTTCTCCGCCCGCAATCGTCGCCGCGCAGGATCTGGCGGCAGAGCTTGGGCTGCCGGCGCGATTCGTGCTGGCGGACGTGTATGGGGCGCCTGCCGCCCTGCCGGAACCGGCGTCGTTCGACCTGGTGTTCACCACTTGGGGGACGATCTGCTGGCTGCCGGATGTGGCGGCTTGGGCGCGGGTGGTGGCCGGGTTCCTGCGGCCCGGCGGCCGGCTGTTGTTCCTGGACTCCCATCCGGCGGCCCTGGTGTTCGACGACTTGGCGTTGGGCGGGGACGGGCGGCCTGGGTGGTTCCTGCCCTACTTCGGCAATGCGCCGCTGGCCTATGAGGACTCCACGGACTATGCCGACCCGGCGGCGCGGCTGGTGAATGCCCGGCAAGTGAACTGGCTGCACCCGCTGGGAGACATCCTGGCCGCCCTGCGCCAGGCCGGGCTGCGGCTGGACGTGGTGCAGGAGCATCCCCGCCTGGCCTGGCGGATGTTCCAATGCTTGGTGCGGGACGGCGACGGGCTGTGGACCTGGCCGGACCGACCGTGGCTGCCGCTGAGCCTGGAAGTGCAAGCTGTGCGGGAAGGCTGAGGCAGAGTTTTCGTATGGCCTGACGCATGCCGATTTTTTGGACACCGTGAAACGGGCTTTTGTGTATAAACAGTATATTGTCTACTGTTTCTTACCTGCAGCGCTAATATCGTCTTCTACAAGGCCAGTTGACGCTTGCCAAAAACAGGAACAAATACCGAACATTACAGAGATTGTCGCATTGGGCAGTTATGGAACAAATACAGCACGAATCAACTCTTGCTGCCCCTAGCCTGGAAAGGCTGCGCATTGCCGTCGCCCGTATCGAGCGCGGCGCCAGTCCCGCCCGCCGGCCATCGCTCCCATTCGGCCTGGCGGCGCTGGACGCCGCCCTGCCCGGCGGTGGCCTGGCAGTGGATGCGCTGCATGAAGTGATGGGCACCGGCCCGGACCTGCAGCACGCCGCCATCGCGGCCCGATTCGCTGCCGGCGTCCTGGCCCGGCGGCCTGGCCCGGTGTTGTGGGTGCTGGAGCGGGCGGACCTGTTCGCCCCCGGCCTGGCCGGGGCCGGACTGCATCCGGATCGCGTCATCTATGCCCGCGCCGGCCGCGATGGGTTGCTGGCGATGGAGGAAGGCCTGCGCCACCACGGCCTGGCCGGCGTGGTGGTGGAACTGTCGGGGCCGCTGTCCCTGACAGCCTCCCGCCGGCTGCAATTGGCGGCGGAGGCGTCGGGCGTCATGGCCCTGGTGCTGCGCCGGCCCTGGCAGGCTGGATTTGCGCGCGCCGGTGGGCGCGACGGATCTGTGCGCGCCAGTGAGCGCGACGGAGCAGGGCGCGACGGCGAAGCTCCGGCCGGCGCCACGGCGGCGGCGACGCGCTGGCAGGTGTCGGCGCAGCCGTCCCCGCCCGTCCTGCCCCATGCGCCTGACGTGCCCGGCCTGGGGCGGGTGCGCTGGCGGCTGGACCTGCTGCGCTGCCGCGGCGGACGGATGGGATCATGGGATGTGGAGGCTTGCGATGCGCAGGGTCGTCTCGGTTTGGTTCCCGCACTGGCCGACAGACCGGCTGCGGCAGTCGCCTGACCCGGCGGCGCCCGTCGTGACGGCCTTGCACGACGGGCGCCGCCGGGTGGTGGGCGCGGTGGACCCGGCTGCCCAGGCGCTGGGCTTGCGGCCCGGCATGGCGCTGGCCCATGTCACGGCGATGGCGCCGGGGCTGGCGGTCCAGGACGGACAGCCGGAGGCCGATGCCGATGCCTTGCGCCGCCTAGCTGCCTGGTGCCACCGCTATGCGCCCCTGACGGCGCCGGACCCGCCGGATGGGCTGTGGCTGGACGTGACCGGCTGCGCCCACCTGTTCCGTGGCGAGGCCGCGCTGCTGGACAGGCTGGCCCAGCGATTTGCTGGGGACGGCCTGCACACAGGCTGCGCTGTCGCCGACACGCCCGGTGCTGCCCATGCCGTTGCCCGGCACGGCGGCGGCGTGGTCCTTGCCGGCGCGCACCGGGACGCCGTGGCCACCCTGCCCGTTGCAGCCCTGCGGCTGGCGGCGGAGCTGGTGGCCACCCTGCGCCGCCTGGGGATCGAGCGGGTGGTGCACCTGGAGCGCCTGCCTCGCGCCGCCCTGGCCCGCCGCTTCGGCCAGCATCTGCTGCTGCGCCTGGATCAGGCGCATGGCCGCGTCCACGAACCGATCCTGCCGCTGGTGCCGGAGGAGCTGCTGCAGCACCGCATTACCTTTCTGGAGCCGCTGCTGACCGCCGACGCCCTGTCCATTGCCGTGCAGCACCTGGTTGCCCCGATGTGCAACCAGATGGAACGCGCCGGGCTGGGCGCCCGCCGGCTGGACCTGCTGTTCGAGCGTGTGGATGGCGGCATACAGGCCGTGAGGATAGGCACTGGCCGTCCTTCGCGTGACATCAGGCACTTGTCACGCATGCTTGCCGAACGGCTGGAGGAGGTGGACCCCGGCCTGGGGATCGAGGCCATGCGGCTGGTGATACCCCTGGCCGAGCCGCTGGACTGGCAGCAGGACGCTACCGGACCCGCAAGACTAGACATCTCCGCCCTGGTGGACCGGCTGAGCAACCGCCTCGGTGCCGATCAGGTGTTCCGGGCGGAGCCGGCCGAGAGCGATGTGCCCGAGCGCTCCGTGCGGCTGGTGCCCGCCCTGGCCCGGCCGGGCGGAGCCGGCTGGCCGTCGCACTGGCCCGCCCCAGTCCGCCTGCTGCATCCGCCGCAGCAGGTCGAGGCCTTGGCCGCCCTGCCCGACGGCGCACCCGCCGCCTTCACCTGGCGCCGCCGCCGCCACCGCGTGCGCCATGCCGATGGGCCGGAGCGCATCCACGGCGAATGGTGGCTCAGGGATGGGGAGGTCTGGGCGGTGCGGGATTATTTCCGTGTCGAGGATGGGGAGGGCACGCGCTTCTGGCTGTTCCGCCGGGGCGATGGCGTGGACCCGGCAACCGGCGGCTTGGAGTGGTTCCTGCATGGGTTGTTCTAACGGCTATGCCGAGCTGCAGGTCACGAGCAACTACTCCTTCCTGCGCGGCGCCAGCCATCCGCACGAGCTGTTCGGTCAGGCCGAGGAATTGGGCATCGCGGCGCTGGGCATCACCGACCGCAACTCGGTCGCCGGCATCGTGCAGGCATGGGAGTCGGCGAAGAAGACTGGCGTGCAGTTGATTGCCGGCTGCCGCCTGGACCTGCAATCCGAAGCGCCGGACATGCCGGGTCCCGCGCTGCTGGCCTTTCCTGGAGACCGCCAGGCTTGGTCCGGGCTGTGCGGGCTGTTGACGCTGGGCCGGTCGCGGGCCGGGCGGGGGCCGGGCAACAAGGGCGGCTGCGACCTGGGATGGGATGACGTGGCGGCGGCCAATGCCGGGCTGCTGCTGGTGCTGGCGCCGACCGACGATGCCGCCCTGCCCCGGCAGCTCGCCCGGCTGCGCGCCGACGCCCCCGGCCGCGCCTACCTGGCCGGGACGGTACGGCGGCGGCCCGGCGACGCAGCCCGGCTGCACTGCCTGGCGGAATTGGGCCGGGCCGCCGGAGCACCGATGATCGCCACCGGCGACGTACTGTATCACGTGCCGCAGCGCCGCATCCTGCAGGATGTCGTGACTTGCATCCGCGAGGGCGTCACCATTGACGCCGCCGGGTTCCGGCGGGAACGTCATGCCGACCGGCATCTGAAGACCCCCGCCGAGATGGCCCGGCTGTTCGCCCGCCATCCCGACGCCGTGGAACGCACCCTGGAACTGGCGGGACGCTGTGGGTTCGACCTCGGCGACCTGCGCTACCAGTATCCGGATGAGGTCCGCGACCCCGAGCTCACGGCGCAGCAAACCCTGGAGCGGATGACGTGGGACGGCGCGGCACGGCGCTATCCCAAGGGTACTCCAGACAAGGTTGCCAAGCAGTTGCGGCACGAGTTGGACCTGATCGCGCAGCTTGAGTATGCCCCGTACTTCCTGACCGTCCACAGCATCGTCTGCTTCGCCCGCAGCCGTGACATCCTGTGCCAGGGGCGGGGCAGCGCCGCCAACTCCGCCGTCTGCTACGTGCTGGGCATCACCAGCCTGGACCCGGCAGAGTCCAACCTGCTGTTCGAGCGCTTCATGTCCGCAGCCCGCAAGGAGCCGCCCGACATAGACGTGGACTTCGAGCACGACCGGCGGGAAGAGGTGATCCAGTGGGTGTATGACCACTACGGCCGCGACCGTGCCGCGCTGTGTGCGACCGTCATGCGCTTCCGCGCCCGTGGCGCCGTGCGGGACGTGGGCAAGGCGCTGGGCCTGACGGAGGACGTGACCGGCGCCCTGGCCGGCCAGGTCTGGGGCTGGAGCGAGGAGGGCGTCACCGAGGACCATGCCGAGGCGCTGAACCTCAACCTTGGGGACCGCCGGCTGCGGCTGACGCTTGACCTGGCGCGGGACCTGATCGGCTTTCCGCGGCAGCTCGGCACCCACCCCGGCGGCTTCGTGCTGACGCAGGCGCCCTTGTCCGAGTTGGTGCCGGTGCTGCCGGCAGCGATGGCAGGACGGCAGATCATCGAGTGGGACAAGGACGACATAGACGCGCTGCGCTTCATGAAGGTGGACGTGCTGGGCCTGGGGATGCTGGGCTGCATGAGGCGAGCGTTCGACCTGCTAGAAGAACATAGGCCCGCCTGCTCCCTCTCCCTTCGGGAGAGGGTTGGGGTGAGGGAAACGGCAAGCGCTGACCACGGTGATGTAGGGTTAAGCCCTACGGCAACACAGGATGGTGCTGCTGGGCCTTCCCTCACCCCAACCCTCTCCCGGAGGGAGAGGGAGCAGGAGCAGCAGCCCTTCGACCTCGCGTGCATTCCGCAGGGCGACTCCGCCACCTTCGACATGATCTGCCGGGCCGATACCCTGGGCACCTTCCAAATCGAGAGCCGGGCGCAGATGGCGATGCTGCCGCGGCTGCGGCCGCGCCGGCTATATGACCTGGTGATCCAGGTCGCCATCGTCCGCCCCGGCCCGATCCAGGGCGGCATGGTGCATCCCTACCTGCGCCGCCGCGCCGGGCTGGAGCCGGTCAGCTATCCCAAGCCGGCCTTGGAGCGGGTATTGAAGGAAACCCTGGGTGTGCCGCTGTTCCAGGAACAAGCGATGCAGGTGGCCATCCACTGCGCCGGGTTCACGCCGGACGAGGCGGACCAGCTCCGCCGGTCTATGGCGACGTTCAAGGTGACCGGCGGCGTCAAGCCGTTCCGGCAGAAGTTCCTGGATGGGATGCGGGAGAACGGCTACGAAGCTGATTTCGCTGAACAGACATTCAGCCAGATCGAGGGCTTCGGCAGCTACGGCTTCCCGGAAAGCCATGCTGCCAGCTTTGCATTGGTCGCCTACGCCTCGTCTTGGATGAAGTGCCACCACCCCGACGTGTTCTGCGCGGCGCTGCTGAACAGCCAGCCGATGGGGTTCTATGCCCCGGCGCAAGTGGTGCGGGATGCACGGGAGCATGGGGTGCCGGTCCGCCCGGTGGACGTGAACCACTCGCGCTGGGACTGCACCCTGGAGGCGGCGGACGGTCCCTTGCTGGCGGTGCGGCTGGGGCTGCGCATGGTCGGCGGCTTGCACGGCGAGCACGCCGCAGACCTGCTGGCTGCCCGTGGCGAGCACCCCTATGCGGACCTGGACGATTTATGGCGCCGGGCCGGAGTGCCGGTTGCGGCGCTGGAACGGCTGGCGGAGGCGGATGCGCTGGGCTCCCTGGGCCTGGACCGGCGCGGCGCGCTGTGGGCGATCCGCGGCCTGGCGGGCGCGCCGCTGCCGCTGTTCGCCGCCGCCGACAACCGGCCGGAGATCGTTGAGCCTGCTGTTGTCCTGGACCCGATGCGCCCGGGGCGGGAGGTCGTCGAGGACTACGGCAGCACCGGCCTGACCCTGCGGGCGCACCCGCTGGCCTTCCTGCGGGCGGAGCTGCGCCAGCGGGGCATGGTGGCCTGCGCGGACCTGGTGCACCTGCGCGATGGCCGGCGCGTGGTGGTGCCCGGCCTGGTGCTGGTGCGGCAGAAGCCCGGCTCGGCCCGTGGCGTCATGTTCATCACCACCGAGGACGAGACCGGCATCGCCAACCTGATCCTGTGGCCCAGCGTGTTCGCCCGGCAGCGCCGCCTGGTGCTGTCCGCCACCATGATCGCCTGCCACGGCAAGGTGCAGAAGGAAGCCGGGGTGATCCACGTGATTGCGGACCGGCTGGAGGACCTGTCGGCCCTGCTTCGGAGCGTGGGGGAACGGGACGATCCCTGGCCGCTGCGGCATGGGCGCGGGGACGGAGCGACGCATCCCGGGGCGCCAGACCGGGGAGACCTGGCGCCCCGGGTGCGGGACATCTACGTGCCGGAGACGGTGCGCGGGATCAAGGTGCCGACGCGGGATTTCCGCTAGGATGCAGGCTTGCGGCGGGGGTGGTGGCATGTCCGAGATCAAGAAGGTTCAACTGGTCCGGACGGGGCCGGCCCAGATGGTGGAGATACCGGCCGAGTTCGCCATGCCTGGCGACACCGTGCTGATGCACCGGGAGGGGGAGCGGCTGATTTTGCAGCCGATACCGCCATCGAAGGGCGGACTGCTTGCACTCCTTACAACCCTAGATCCGATTGAGGAAGAGTTCCCAGATGTTGACTAGGGCCTGTTGCCGCTCCGTGACATCGAGCTTTGATTGCATTCACACGGATGCTGGACACCAACATTGTATCCGATTTGGTCCGCAACCCCGGCGACAAGGCAGTGCAGCGGTTGGCGCAGGGAGGGCGAGGATACGGTTTGCGTCAGCATTATTGTCGCAGCCGAACTTAGGTTCGGCGTTGCCAAGCGTGGGTCGCAACGGTTGGCAACGCAACTGGACCGCGTTCTGGCGACGATGAACATCATGCCGTTTGAAGCACCTGCTGCTCAAGTTTACGGATTTGTCCGCACGACGCTGGAGTTGGCTGGAACCCCGATCAGCGCCAACGACCTGCTCATCGCAGCCCATGCGCTCGCCCTGCAGCTTACGCTGGTGACGCACAACACGGGTGAGTTCCGCCGCGTGCCGGGCTTGGCGGTCGAGAACTGGTTGGAGTAGCGGCGTTTAAATGCCTCACCACGGCGACAGTTCCAGCAGCGACCCGAGTACCGCCCCGACACCCCGGAATAAGGCAAAGGTCAGATAGGACAGAGCTTCCCAGAGATCTGGCGAAAACAGATCACAGACGAAATCGAGCCCAAACCCGCCATCATGCCGGGCATTTTTCGACGGCTGGTCTGAATTAACCTCGTTCATTCCGGGTTCGTATATATGAAAAAGGGCCTGTCCACCAGAACCACTGGTTCCGGCGGACAGACCCCCTCACCCAACCCTCTCCCGGAGGGAGAGGGCTTCTTAGGGTGTCAGGCGCTCTTGGCCATGATCTCGTCGGCGATATTGCGCGGGACGGGATCGTAGTGATGGAACTGCATCGTGAAGCTCGCCCGGCCCTTGGTCATGCCACGGAGCTGGCTGATGTAGCCGAACATCTCCTTCAGCGGCACGTGCGCCCGGACCATGACCGTGCTGCCGGCGCTGTCCTGGCTTTGGATCACGCCGCGGCGGCGGTTCAGGTCGCCGACCACGTCGCCCACATGGTCCTGAGGGGTCGTGACCTCCACGTCCATGATCGGCTCCAGGATGATCGGCGCCGCCTTCTTCATGCCGTCGCGGAAGCACGCCTTGGCCGCGATCTCGAATGCCAGGGCCGACGAGTCCACGTCGTGATACTTGCCGTCCACTAACGTGTACTTGAAGTCCACCGTCGGGAAACCGGCCAGCACGCCGGTTTCGCACTGGTTGCGGATGCCCTTCTCGACGGCCGGGATATACTCCTTCGGCACGGTGCCGCCGACGACCTTATTCTCGAACACCACGCCGCCGTTCCGCTCCAGCGGCTGGAACATCACCTTCACCTCGGCGTACTGGCCGCTGCCGCCAGTCTGCTTCTTGTGGGTGTAGGTCTCGGTGTGCGTCTTGCTGATAGTCTCGCGGTAGGCCACCTGCGGGGCGCCAATGTTGGCGTCCACGCCATACTCGCGCTGCAGCCGGTCAATGATGATCTCCAAGTGCAGCTCGCCCATCCCGGACAGGATGGTCTGGCCGCTTTCCTGATCGGTGCGCAGGCGCAGGCTCGGGTCCTCACCGGCCAGCTTCTGCAGGCCAAGCGTCATCTTCTCAACGCCGTCCTTGGTCTTTGGCTCGACCGAGATGTCAATAACAGGGATCGGGAAGCTCATGCGCTCCAGGATCACCGGGTCCTCGGCGGCGGCCAGGGTGTCGCCGGTGCCGGTGTCTTTCAGGCCGACGAAGGCGGCAATGTCGCCGGCATGGACCTCCTTGATCTCCGCCCGCTTGTCGGCGTGCATCTGGAACATGCGGCCGATGCGCTCGCGGTGGTCCTTGGTGGTGTTCATCACCGTGTCGCCGGACTTCAACGTGCCAGCATACACCCGCACGAAGGTCAGGGTGCCATACTTGTCGTTGATGATCTTGAACGCCAGCCCGGCGAACGGCGCAGTGGCATTGGCAGGGATGACCCGGCGGTCATCGCCGACTGTTTCCTCCACGCCTTCCTCGGCGGCGACCTTGATGCCGGGCACGTCAATCGGGCTGGGCAGGTAGTCCAACACGGCGTCCAGCAGCGGCTGCACGCCCTTGTTCTTGAATGCGGTGCCGCACAGCACCGGGCGGAAGGCGCCGCTGATGGCACCCGCCTTGATGCAGCGCTTCAGGGTCGCGACCGAGACGTCGCCCTTGTCGAAGTATTCCTCCATCGCGGCGTTATCCACCGACAGCGCCGTGTCCAGCAGCAGGGTGCGATACTCCGCCGCCTTGTCCGCCAGGTCGGCCGGGATCGGCTCGTCGTGGAACTTCGCGCCAAGCTCCCCGCCTTCCCAGATGATCGCCTTCATCTCGACCAGGTCCACGACGCCGAGGAACCCATCCTCAATCCCGATCGGGAGCTGCAGCGGCAGCGCTATGATGTCGAGCTTCTCCTTCAGCGTATCGAACGCGCGGTAGAAGTCGGCACCGGTCCGGTCCAGCTTGTTAATGAAGATGATGCGCGGCACGTTGTAGCGGTCGGCAAGACGCCAGTTGGTCTCGCTCTGCGGCTGCACGCCGGCCACACCCTCGATGATGAACACGGCGCCGTCGAGCACGCGCAGGGACCGGTTGACCTCGATGTTGAAGTCAATGTGGCCCGGCGTATCAATGATGTTGATGCGGTGGTCCTTCCACTCGCACGTCACGGCGGCGGAGGTGATGGTGATGCCGCGCTCACGCTCCTGCGCCATGTAGTCGGTGGTCGTGTTGCCGTCATGCACCTCGCCGATGCGGTGCGACACGCCGGTGTAATACAGGATCCGCTCGGTCGTCGTGGTCTTGCCGGCGTCAATGTGCGCGGTGATGCCGATGTTGCGGATGCGGGCGAGCGGGTTGGTCTCAGACACGGTTGATCTCCATACGGCAGCAGGCGCAGCGGGACCCCTGCCCCGCGCGCCGTGCGAACTGGACGTGTCCTGCAACGCCGGCACGATCACGTTGGCGTCTATGTGCGGGAGGGAACGCCGTTTTGCAAGCTTTGGGACGGCATGGCGAATGCCCAGATCAAAGGGCGATCCAGCCCTCCGGCACGTCCCGCACCCGGCCCTCGCCGCGCAGCTTGTCCAAGTGGGCGATCACGTTGCGCTCGGCGGCACGCAACAGGCGGGGGTCCACGTCGGCATACAGGTCCGCCGTTACCGCCCGGGACGTTCGCGGCTGCGGGCCGAGGGCAGCCAGGATCGCGGCCTCCCGTTGCAGGCGATGATCCAGCAGGGCTTGGGTAAAAGCACGCGGTTCGAGGATGGGCGGGCCGTGGCCTGGCAGCAGCACGCGGTCGTCCCGGGCCAGCAGCCGGCGCAGACTCGCGAAGTAGTCCGCCATCCCCCCGGGAGCGACGGTGCTGGTGCTCCAGCCCATCACCGTGTCGGCGCTGAACAGCATGCCGTCTGGCCCGGCGAAGCAAAGATGGTCCGGCGCATGGCCCGGCGTGTGAACCGCCTGCCAATCGCCCACCCGCTCCCCGTCCCGCAGTACGCCGTCTAGCGCAACTGGCGTCTCCGGCGCGTGCCAGCCGAACACCGGCGCACCGGTCGCGGCGCGCAGGGCCGGCAATCCGTCGAGGTGGTCCGGGTGGGTGTGGGTCAGCGCGATGCGCGTGACCGGCCCGGCTGCCAGGATGGCGGCAAGGTGCCCGGCATCGTCCGGGCCGGGGTCCAAGACCAGGTGGCCGCCGGGTTCCTCAATCAGGTAGGTGTTGGTGCCCCAATACGTCATCGGGCCGGGATTCGGCGCGACGATCCGGCTGATGCCGGGCGCCACGGGCAGCGCGGGCCCACGGGGCGGCTCCAGCTCCGTCAGGAACAAGGCAAGGCCTCGCCTTCCATGCACACGGCGCCGGATGGGTCCAGCGTCCGCATCTTCCAGCCGGGACCATCCTGCCACGCCTGCAGGCGCAGGGCTGCTCCGGCAAAGGCCGGACGGCGCCCGCGGAAGCTGAACCGGGACAGCGCGACGCCGGGCAGCGCCGCCATCCAGGTGGCCTGCAGGGGACCGTGGACGACCAGGCCGGGATAGCCCTCCTCCTCCCGCACGTAGTCGGCGTCGTAGTGAATGCGATGGCCGTTGCCGGTCAGGGCGGAATAGCGGAATAGCAGCACGGGATCTGGGTGCACGGTACGGTCCTGCCCGGCCGCGACGGGCAGCGCCGGGTCGGCTGCCTTCACAGCTGCACCCTCGGCGCCGCGATACACCAGGTCCTGACGTTCCTCCACGGCCGGGCCGTTCGGGCCGGTGATGACGTGGTCCACCGTCACGAACACCAGGCGGCCGGTGCCGCCCTGCTTATCCTGGACGGAGCGT
>JAABUK010004202.1_pt1 | contig 23646 bp, 28 predicted proteins | sample 5559141 | NCBI WGS metagenome assembly JAABUK01 (sample SAMN10711869, study PRJNA513367) | rock metagenome | isolation source: Antarctica rocks | place: Antarctica: Victoria Land, Pudding Butte nord | collected 2016-01-03
TTCAACCTTTATTCAGCTGAAAATGAAACATGACTATTTCAAGAGCTATTTGCATAGATTATCAGAGAATAATTTGAACAAATGCTATGAAATATGCAATGCAAGGCAAACGTCAAAGCATTTACTGCTGAACTGCAGACATTATAGAGCAGAGCAGATAAAGCTTAAGAAAAAAGCTCAGCTCAAAAACACAGACACTATATTGACACTGTTCATAATCAAAATTGAAAGAATTGCAACACTAAAGTATTTGAAAAATACTTGAATTGCGACGAGAAAATGACTATTAGAAACGAAAGAGTAGAACGCGAAGAGTGCGAAAGAACAAAGAAAAACGAGAGTACAATGATGAGGGTTGAGAAAGAGCGCTTGTATGCGCAAACTATCGATGTGATTGATCAACGAGAAGATATAAAGCAGCGACTTTCATCAGATTACATGTAACTTAGCATATATACAGCGTCTAAACAGTGTCATAGTCATAGACTGCATGCACTTAATGAAGAAATAAAAAAAATAAAAATAAAAAGTTGTCATTATTGTATATTATGTTTCACAGATGCTTGCTTCACTTGTAAAGCGTGCAACTCATTTGTTTTGCATTATTTGTAAAGATCTTTCTTATGCAGATTGATTATGTTTTGCAAAAATGTTCATATGTTACACTTTTAATCAGACAACATAGTTCAATCATTCTTTATTAACTCGCTTGTGTCTCTCTTCTTTTAACAAAGTCTTCTCATCAACGTATCATTTATGTATAGAATGTTTATGTCTGAACATTTGTTAAACAATATTAATGAGATTCTCAAGTTTACTCATGTTGAACTTAATGAGACTCGTGAGTTGCTTATGTTGTAGTAACAGATATGCAGTCTTAACAAGATTTATACATAGTTAGCATGTAAATTTAAAGAATGTTCATGATTCAAGTTTTTTCTGCTAATCACTCTTAACAGATCAAACGCAAGAATTTTCTGTCTCAGTTCTCATCATTGTGACAACAAGACGCTGAATTGAATGATTTTCATAAACAATTTTTCTTGTAGTTCTGCATTCTATTTAACTTTCTCATCTGCATGCAGATTGCTTGTAACATGTGCATTGAGATTATTAAAGTCTGCGCGATCGCGAAAACTCTGCATGTGATCAACGCACAGCATTTCATCATCACACAGCATTTCAATGTTATTTAAACTTTTGATAATCTTTAAACTTTACTGTAGTTAAACAGTAGATTTGTAGTCAGCATCGCGTACAGATGAGTTTCATTGTTGATTTTTGCAAGTTATTAAAATGACAAAGAAAAATCATTTAATTACTTTTCAAGACTTCACTGTAAATTTAAGTGATTTATGCTTCATCATCTCAATAATGTTAATAATAATGAGATGAAATCTTTATAAGATTGTTTCTTTGAAGTAAAGATTTTTAATGTCATTGAAAAAATATCATGATAAAATCATAAGAAAACATAAAGAATGAATTCATGATGTTGAAATCTCATTTCAAAATATTTTCTAATACTTTGAAAAAGATCATCTTATTTAAATCATTAAGATTCACTCTTTTCAATAAATTTATCTATACATTTGTTAGAATGAATCAAGTGCAAGAAAAATATATAATTTATTTCATTAATGACATTTTTAATAATAGATTGAGCATATTTTCTAAAACTTTATTAAAATAAATTAAGTGAAGAAAATGCAAAATATATCTCATCAACAACATTCTGATAACAGACAGTCATGCTTTCTAGATGTAGTAAGCTTTCATGTCTCTCATTGTTGAAGAACGTTTCACATAGTAATCATTACTCATGAAAAGAATATCACACAGAAAATTTCTAATAGTCAGAAACAAGTTTTTAATATCATGATTATCACTAAGTTTTGATTCAGATATCTTATTCTGTATACTCATATGCATAAGATTTTCATGCACACTGAGTTTTCACGCACTCTAACTAGAAAGATTAGTTACAGATAGTATTTCAAGATACAAATAGTATTTTAAGATTTAACATGCTTTGAAATACTATCTGTAACTAATCTTTCTAGTTACAGTGCGCAGAAACTTCGTGCATATAAGTAATTTTTGAAGTGTAATTATTTTACATCATCATCAAACTCTGAATTGCATTCAGAATAATGCAGCATGATAACATTAAAATCTTAAGTATATCATGTATTTGTAAAGCATGTTCTGTAATCATGAATAGAAAATTGTAATGAGCAAAATAACGAATGAGCATTTGATGATCAAATTTTCGCTGCTGTCATAAAAACTTAAGCTCAACTTAAAGCTCATTATCAGATAAGCATTTGAATTATAAGCTTGTCATGAATCTGTAAAGCATGTATTGTAATCATGAATAGAAATTTGTAATGAACAAAATAATGAATGAACATCTGATAATCAAATTTTCGCTGCTGTCATAGAAACTTAAGCTCAATTTGAAGCTCATTATCAAATGAACATTCAAATTATAAGCTTGTCATAAATCTGTAAAAACTGTTGAGTATTTATGATTGCAAAATTCTGAATGCATTGACTGATGAAAATAAAGTTGAAATTTTTTTAGAAAAAGATAGAAGAAAATTTTTCATGTGTGATCTGAAGAACATTTGAGAATACTCTGAAAATGCTTTAAAGATGATCTAAAAATAGAAAGCATCTACTTGTACATCTTTTTTGCTTATATGTATATTTCTTTTTGCTTAGATGTACATTTCTCTTTGTTAAGATCATGTCTAAATATTCAATTTAATCATGTCATGAATGAAATGTTTGATTCAATAAAGATAGCTATAACTAAAACTTTAAGAATACAGAAGAAAGAAGATACAAAAAATAAGAAGAACATGCTTTATATAGTAGTTACTCAGATTCAACGTTAGTTTCAAAGAGAACATGTTGAAACATAAGAAAGATGTTGATTCAAAAGATGTTTATGACACAAAGAAATATGTTTGTCATAAACATTTATTAACTACTTGTAACACAAAGAAGTGTGTTTATCTAGAAGATAATAGAAACTGATTTAGAAGATGCTAGAAAAGAAAAAAGATGTTGAGTCATATCTGAGTTAAATTTGAGTCAGATTTAAATCAGATCTCAACTAAATCATTAATTAACTTTAATCAATATGCAGTGAACTCAATAGTGTTCACTGTGAATTGATTAGAATTTGATCTTTGACACATTCATAACATTATCTCTCTCTTCAAAAATTTATGTTCGCATGAATAGAACAAATAAAACGCAAAAAATTTCACTGTTTTTCAATTTAGTGTGACTTGTCTGAATAAAGCTTATGAAATTCAACTAAAACTTCTTCAAAGTTCTTGAATTCTTCTTTATCAACATAGTATTATTCATCGTTTCAATCTAGTTTCATTCATTTGATCTTGTATTATATTTAATCTCAATAACGTTTAAAGTTCAAAATGTCATTTATCTTTTAATGCTCATCATCTTTAATAGTGAGAGATTTAAAAGATTTCAAATGCTGTTTTGACAATGAGTCTTTAAAATAAGAACATAATAGCTTCAAGCTAAACATTGAATGCAGCTGCTTCATGCTTATTGATAAATGAAGATGATAGAAGATTTCAACTTTGACAGTGATTTGATAAAATTCTAGCTGTTTATCTTTCAAATCTTTACATGATTTAATTGTCTTTATATTTCTAAAGAATAATCAAATTCAGTCATTTACTTCATAAATGACATTTCATTTATGTTTATTGATCTGAGCTTTGATGATTTGCTTCATCTTTTTCAATTACTGATGATTGAAGATAAGAAGTTCTTTTATTTGAATGATAATATTATTTGCTTTTCTAGCTTCAAGACGTTCACAAGTTGTTTTGTAGTCAGTCATATTTGAATTAAAACTCATTTGAAAGTGAAATTTCTTATTGAAGTAGAATGAAATCATTGAGATGATCGAGAAGATATTAGAATTTTCGCTGAATTCAATCATTGAAAGTCATTTTGCTCAGTCGTTCTGCATGTAATTGCAGTAGATTCTTAGTTCGCGTTTTACATTCTGATTTGCTCACTTTGATTGATCATTAATCTCAGAATGATAAACTATTAATAAACTAGCTGTGATTTTTAATCATTTGCAAAGACTTTGTCATATAATTGATATGAATTGAAAGTCTCTGTTAAAAACAATAGAACTGAATAGATCATGAAGTCAATAAACGTTTCATAGCATGATTCATATCATTTCTTCGACTGAGATGTCATCATCTTTTCAATAACAGGAAACATAGTGACGTTTCTTGATGAGACAACATATGATTGTGCAAATGACGTTGTATTCTTCTGATAGAAATAGCTCAGTGATGAAGTTCATAGTTATATCTTTTCAGCGTTTCTGTGAAATCAAGAGAGAATGAAGAAGTTCATTGATGCTATCTTTAAATGTCTTGCTTCGCTGACAAGCATGACAGTTTCAAATGTATTATTTAATCATGACTCAATGATCTGATCAATAGTAGAAGTGCTGAACTAAATCAACAGTTCTTCTATTGTTAAGATGAGAGATTGAAAGCTGATCATGAATTTTCTGCAGCAATTTCGTATGCATATTCTCTGAAATTCACAGTAGATCTTTTCTAAATAAAACATCATCAACGATCTTGCAGTTCTTTAGTTCAGTGCTAAGAAATCTGAGCTTGTTTTCGCTTATAGCTTGTCTATATTCATTGCAAAGCTCATTCATTTGATTAACAATGTATATTCATTGATAGAGATTAACTTCTGATTCAACAGATAGAACATTTACTTTATCAGAGATCAGAATAGTCTGATAATGATCTTCAGTGTCATGATTCTAGTCTTGTCAGACTTAGTCTTCTAGTCTTGTCAGATTTATTCTCGCTTCGTCATCTTGACTAGTTTCTATTGAGTCTAGCGTCGGCTGAGAAACACATATATGTAGTCAGTTTCTTTTCTGTAGCTATCTTTCTTTCTTAGCATTTATCTTCTAGTTAAATGACACTTCTATTCAACTCGCTTTAGACAGATCTCTAACATTAGATAAATGCTCATTAACTACTCTGCTATCGACAAATAAATGATACGAAACAATCTATTCAGTAAGAAAAATTTGCAAGAAATTCTTCAAATTTGCATCATCATCATTTTAGACCGCAAGAAATTCTTCGATTCTACACTCATTTTCATCATTCTATTCGCAAGAAATTCTTTGAATAAAGCACTCAATTATTACCTGAAATTCACAAGAGATTCTTTGAATTTTCACTCATCAAAAAACATCAATTCAAAACATCAACTTCTCATTTACTCTTATCTCAACAACTTTTATCTTCTCTCATCATGACATGTGATGTCAAGTCAGTTGAGCTTTGAACAACTCGTCTGCTTAAAAGCACTGTCAATAGAAGAGTTTCACTTCTACTCATTGATGCTTCAGTCGAAGTTGAGAAAGCTATCATCACATGAAACATAAACATCGAAGAACAACTGTTTCATTGAATCAGCAATCAACTCAATAAAGTCATCAATATGCTGAACGAGCTTCGAAGTCAGCAAGACTTGACTCTACAACTCAATGAACACTGACTTCTTGTACAAGAAAATCACAAAAAGAGAGCGAAACAACTAGAAGTCGCTTTTGATAAGAACGATGAGCTAGAGAAAAAGATCAATCAGCTACAAGATGAGCGATTGAACTTCAGAGTGAAACAACGTCAAGCTGATCAATCTATGTCTCATCAAGATACTCAGTCAGCTGAGCAACAAGTCAATCAGAAAGAAGCTCGCTTTCAACAAGAATCTTCTACTCTATCTGATAATGAAAACAAAAATGATCATCACAAGTTCATCAAGCTTTTGAATTCACTTATCTTCATTGAAACAAGTGACTCTATCTGAAAGACATGAAACATCAAGATAGCTGACAAGCTCGATGTCAACGCGAATCATTACTCTACTGAAAAGATTCGTATTGTCTATGTGATTTTTAGACTAGAAGACGATGCTGATCAGCAAATCTATGCAAAGCATCATGTTGATGCTTTCTCATTCTATCAGTCACTATCAAAGTTACTGAAACATCTGAAAGAAATTTACGAAGATTAGAACCTGATTCAAAAGTGTCGTTACAAATACGTTGCTTTGAAGCAGCTCAACAAGTCTTTCAGCTCTTTCTATTCAGAATTCACTAGAATATTCAGCTTTCTGAACTACGATGATATCACTCTGATGAACGACATTCAGAATAAAATCAACAATCATCTTCAGAACGCGTTGTCAGTTTATCTCATAGAGTTTAGCTCGCTTGATAAGCTCAAGATCTTTCTTCAAGATGTGAATAACAAACAATGAGTCAATTATCAGCTACGTGACGAGCAATGAACAGTCAAATCAATAGCAGCTTCGAAAAAACGTTTTGTTTCTTCATTGACATCAGCTTCAGCCTTGATTACTAGTTATGTTTGACTCGCTACTTTTTCCACTCTCGAATCTGAATGATCAAGAATGTCAATCATCTGCTTCAACTGCAAAGTATCGAGTCATCTTTCAAAGAACTGTTCTCAGCTGAAAGCTAGTACTTTAACATCTCATGCATTCACTTCTTGTCTCAATGAGATTATCATGTCGAAAGAAGAGAAGAAATTATTTACAGAGAAATCGAAGAATGAGGCAAAAAACTAGTGACTTTCATCAAAGACGCGATGAAAGATGTGTTAATTTCTTCAACAATGAGCAGCTCAGATGATTTCTTTGCTTCGAAATCTTTGACTACTGAATGTATACTATCTAGCAATGAAATTAGTTACTCATTAAAGTCATTGATTGACACTGAAGCAGCTGACTATTCGTTCATTGATGAATTAATCGCGCAAAATGTTTGTGATCATTTGCAAATTAAGTCTTTGACTTTGATCAAAGCGAAGTCAATTCGAGAATTCAACGATCATTATGCTAAGAAACTCATTACTCATGCCATCTATTTGAATCTGACTATTCAAGATCATATGATTGACACAGCTTCTATGTTAATTACTCGATTAAATCAACATTAAATGATTCTTGAAAAAACATGAATGAACGAAATCAATCTAGTAATTGATATGCAAATCGATTTTCTTCAATTTTCGAATTTCACTTCTAGTCAGAAATCGATTGTTTTACTCTCAAGTAACAAAACAATCACGAAACAGAAAAGCTTGACTTCTACTCAAATACTAAAGAGATTTATCTCTTCTGTTATCACTTGACTCAGCGAGAAGTCATCTTCATTCAGTAAAATCGTGAAATCATTTAATTCAATCAACTTCGCTTCGTCTTTTGATTCAATGAACATAGCAATGATAAAGACTGCTGCATATAAATCACTAGTTAAACGATTGAATGTGACTACTTTCGCGATCATCATCACGAAAATCGATCATCTTCTAAAAACAGCTAGAAATAAACTCGAAGATGTAAATCTACAAGAGCTTTCACATGAAGAGATCTTGAAAAAAGTCAAAGCTAAGCTTTCTTTGAAATATCATGACTATCTAGACGTGTTTGATTGAGCGATGATTGATTAACTATTCTCTCATCGCTTCTACGATCATAAAATAGAGTTGATCGACGAGAGAACATCTTCTCGAAGTCATCTCTATCATATGTCTGACTACAAGCTTCAAAAGATGAAGAATTATCTGATTAAGCATCTGAATAAAGACTTTATATCTTCTAGCTCAGCTTCATACGCTTCGCTCATACTATTTGTCAAAAAGAAAGACGATAGCTTGCGTTTCTGCGTTGATTACAGAAAGCTTAATGCTTTGATCAAACGAAATCACTATTCTTTGTCATTAATAGACGAGACTCTCGCTCATATACAAGATAGCAGATATCTGACTCGATTGAACATCATTGTCACCTTCAACAAACTGCGTATGCATTCAAACAGTGAAGATTTGACTATCTTTATCATCTCTTTTGATTTCTACAAATATCACGTGATGTCTTTCAAATTAATCAACGGCTCGACTTTCTATCAACATTATATGAACGACGTGCTATTTGACTATCTTCATCAGTTTTGTCAGATCTATCTAGATGACATTATCATCTACAGCAAAACACTGAAGAAACATAAGCGACATGTATGATTAGTTCTACATAGACTACGAGAAACTGATCTTCAGATGAATATAAACAAATACGAGTTTCATGTTTAGAAAATCTTCTTTCTGAGACTATTGCTATTCATCAAAGAACTAAAGATGAATCTCAGAAAAGTACAAGCAGTAGTTGAATGATCTACTTCTACAAACCTCATTCAGATGCAGTTCTTCGTCGACTTCTGCAATTTCTATCGACGTTTTATAAAGAACTTTTCGAAGATTGTTCACTCTCTGATTCAACTAACTCAAAAAGAGATGATATTTGAATGAAATCAAGCTTGTCAAATGATCTTTGATCATATGAAGAAACGAATGACTGAAGTCTTTATTCTTCGTCATTTTGATCAGAATAAAAAAACTATTCTTGAAACAGACTCATTTGACTACGTCAATGATGACATACTTTCTCAGTATGATGACGAAGAAACATTGCATTCAATGATTTACTACAGCAAGAATCTGAGTCTCGCTGAGTGCAATTATGAGATCTATGACAAGAAACTACTAGCAATCATTTGTGTCTTCAAGCATTGATGATCTGAGCTGAAATTGACTGAGCTACTCATCAAGATGTTCACTGATCATCAAGCTTTAACGTCATTAATGAAAGATAAAGAGTTAAGTAGACGTCAAATGCGCTGAGTACAAAAGCTTGTTGACTTCAACTTCAAAATCATGTATTGCTCAGACAAATAAAACATCAAAGTTGATGCATTGACTTGTCAAGTCGATTTAGTTTCTAGAAGTTTCAAGAATGAATGATGTCACTATCAGCAAACTACAATTCTCACTTCGAATTGAATAAAAATCGTTGATCTAGAAGAGAAAGAGAATAATGAATCAATTTATTGATTGATTCTAAAAGCTAACAGAATCAACGAGAATTGTATTCTACTTCATGAAGTTGTATTAAAAAATGAAGCTCAATACAAAGATACTAAATTAAGAAATTGTCGAGTTCAGAACGAAATACTATATCGAGATGATCTTCTATGAATTTTCTTCGATGAGCATCTTCAAATGAAGCTAATTTGAGAAGTTCATGATCAATCTTCTATTGATCATTCCGAAATTCTCAGAATGATGAAGATCATAAGAAGATACTACTATTGATCTTCAATGCGAAAGACAATAAATCAATATATTCAAAACTGCTACATTTGTCAGCGATCAAAGACTTCTTGAGATAAATTCAATGAACTACTACATTCTCTATTTATACTTGAACAGCAATGAAAGAACATAGTCATGAATTTTATCATTGACTTATCTCTTTTGAAAGGCAAAAACATCATACTAACAGTGATATGTAGATTGACAAAGAAACGACATTATATTTCTTGCTTCACTGATGACGAGAAAATCACAGCAGAAAAAACAGCTGAGCTAATGCTTCAGTGAATATATCGAATACATGATTTACTCGATTTCATTATTTCGAATTGAGACTTTCAATTTACCTTCATTCTATGAAAGTCGCTTTGCAAAAGACTAAACATTAATTTTTGACTCTTTACAGTCTATCACTCTCAGATTGATGATCAAAGTGAATGAGTCAATCAGAACGTTGAAAAATATCTTCGATTCTTCTGTTTGTACATGCAGAATGACTGAGCTAAGCTACTATTCATGATTGAGTTCGTCAACAATAATGCTCTGTTCTCAGTTATTTTCTCGATCTCTTTCTTTCTAAACAAAGACTTTCATTCTCGTATGAGCTTTGAACTTGATGTCATCAAATATGAAAGTTTTCGTGAACGCTTGCAGACGACTAAAGTCGAGAATATATCTGAACATATGAACAAAACACTGACGTTTGCTTGCGAGTCGCTAGTCAAAACACGGAAACAAATGATGAAATAAGTCAATAAGCATAGAAAAGAAGTTGATTACAAGATTGAATCAAAGATGTTTCTGAATGAAAGAAACATCATTACAGCGAGATTTTTCAAGAAGCTAGATGACAAAATGCTCGATTCTTTCATCAATTTAGATCTCGTCGACTCTTCATATAAACTGAAATTATCAGAGTTTATGCATGTTCATGATGTATTTCATTCTGATCTGCTTTGCTCTGCCGTCGATGATTTCTTGTCTGATCAAAAGAATGAATTCTCAGATTCAATAGTAATAAACAACGAGAACGAGTGAAAAATTGATGATATATTGAATTTTCGTCGATATCAAAGACAACTTCAGTATAGAGTCAAATGAAATGACTATGACAATGATCTCAATTGATACAACGCTGATGATGACGAATTTATGAACGCTCAGAAGATCATTGATGATTTTCATATTCAATACTTGAACAAATCGCGCTAATCAACAATTCAATCAATCACAATTTAACAGGTCTGAGTCTGTGAAATCATGATTGAGCAATCAATTGAGTCAAGCAGAAAATACATTCATGCGAACATGAATCGTCGAAGAGAGAGAGTAATGTCATGATTCTAGTCTTGTCAGACTCAGTCTTCTAGTCTTGTCAGATCTATTCTCGCTTCGTCATCTTGACTAGTTTCTATTGAGCCTAGCGTCGGCTGAGAAACATATATATGTAGTCAGCTTCTTTTCTGTAGCTATCTTTCTTTCTTAGCATTTATCTTCTAGTTAAATGACACTTCTATTCAACTCGCTCTAGACAGATTTCTAACATTCAGTACGTTGAGCTGATTCAAAGATATCTGCTATTGATATTCTGATTAAAGCATCGACTTTAATGTTCATTTTACTCGATCAAAATATGATCTGAAAGTTGAACTCTGATAGAATGTTTAAATAGTTAACTTGACGTCAAGTTAACTGTTTGTTTTTCATGAAGATCTTTAAAGTCTGATGATTTATGAATATCTGAATGAGTAGTTCAGTGCATTCAATCTTGAATCTTCAATGTTTGAAACATTGAATAATGACTAACAATTTCTTGTTATAAATATGATAGTTGCATTCAGCGAGAATCATGCTTTTGCTGTAGAAGACTATCAAGTGAAGAACATTCTCATCATTTTACTGTGATAGTATTTCATCTTTGACGTAGTCAGATGCATTGATTTTCAGAATAGTCTGTCGTTTTGAATCAAAGTGTTGTAAAACTGAGATTGAGCTGATCTGTTTCTTTAAATTGTTAAAAGCTTGAACATAGACTTTGTTTTAAACAAAAAACGTGTTCTTTCTAGTCAGCTGAATGAATGATTTGACTAGCTTCGAGAAGTTCTTAATGAAATGATGATAGAAGTTAATAAATTTCACGAAGCTTTGAACTTCTTTTAGATTGATCAACGTAGTTCAGTTGACTATGACTTTCACTTTGATAGAATTCATACGAAGATTTTATTCTGATACTATGACTTCTAAAAAGATGATTTCTTCTACATTGAATTCGCACTTTTGAATATTCATCTGTAGATCAACTTCTCATAAGCGATTTAATATCATTTTGACATGTTGTTTATGTTCTTGTTGAGTTTTGCTGTAGATCAAAATGTCGTCTAGATAGACTTGACAAAAGTCATTTAGAAAGTCTCATAAAACATCATTCATATATTGCTGAAATGAGGCAGAATCATTGATAAGTTTGAAGAATAACATCTTTGATTTATATGCTTCTAACGCGATAATAAAGATAGTGTAGTTCTCACTATCAGAATGCATTCATAGTTTGTTGAACATTGAAATGATATTCAATCAAGTCAGATGTTTGCAATCAACTATTTTTTCAATCATCTCATCTATCAAAGATAAAAAATAATGATTTCTTTTGATAATAGCATTGAGCTTTCAATAGTCAACGCAGAATTGTAAATCTTTATTTGCTTTTAAAATGAACAGAACAGAAGAGAAATATGAAGCTTTGCTAAAGATTATAAATTCTTTGAAAAGATTCTCGTTCAAATATCTCTTTACTTTCTGAAGCTTGTAAAAAGACATTCAATATGCTTGACAGCGAAGTGATGTTGCGTTACTAGTAAGCTCTATCTTATGATCATACAAATGATAAGACGATAGCTTGTCTGCTTGAGCTCAATTAAAGATATCTAGAAAATTCTGATATTTTGATGATAACTTGACTTTAATATCTTTCAGATTCTGAGTTGTTTCATTGACTGAAAAGACGTTTATAACATCTAGTTTGCATTGAGTATTGTAGATGATTTTTCTATCAATGTTCTTGATGAACATAACAAAAATCTCTGTCTAATTCTTCTTTTTTCATTTTACTAATGCTTGAAAAGAGATGATGTTTATGTTTTAAATCAAGAATGACTCTTTCTGAATGATTGAAACTGAGTGCTTGAGAATTTTTAAAGCATTGTTATGAGCTGTTGAAGAAATGAAAGTTGATTGCAGTCAACTTAAGTGCTTCATATTTGACGAAATTGAAAAAACCGAAATAGAAATATTTAATTGATCGAGAAATACGATAGTATCATGCCTCATGTTCAATAATATTTCATTTTTATTCATTCAGAGTTTGCTTAATATAACTTCATGATGCTTGATATCAGCTATCAGCATTAATACAGTCAATTTCTTATGACTTTTGATCATGAGATTGAGCAGAATCTTATGAGTAATAGTCTTTCTAACTAGCTTTTCATCATAATCTCATATTAACTTCTCTTTGACTAGTGATATAAATTAAATTCTGAATTTCTTGCATACTTTATTGACTAATCTGATATGTATCAGCATGTAGATAACGAAATCACTGTCTATCAAGAATCGAAGACTGAAAGATTCATTCTGAGTAATAAGAAAGACATTGATCAGAAAAGACTTTTTAAAGTAGTTTTCTTTCAATAGAACTTTGATTTGACTGCATAAAGATATGATCTCTATCTTTTTAATAACTCTGAAAGAGATAACTAGTTTTTTGAATCAGAATCTGATTCAGAATTCAAATGATTGAACTCATCATCTTTTAAGACATTAACTTTAGATCAATCAGAGCACTCTTTAAAAGTATGATCTGATTTGTGACAGATGAAACAGATTTCAGCTTGTAAATCAATGTCTTTGACGCTAGTCAAAATCGCGTCGTACGACTTTAATGAATCAACTGATACAATAATCTCGATCTTTCTATAAAGATTCAATGAATCTCATTTCTCAGCAAAGATGACTTGCTTTCTGATCTTGATCATGAATTTCTTTTCTTTGATGTCATTCATGACTTAATGCTCATTGTTCAAATGAATCAGATAACTATGAATTTTATTGAAAGATTCTGACTGAATCAACTGACTACTTCAAGATGCATGAAGATGATAAACTATCTTGTCTCGTAAATCAATGATTAATTGTTTTTCGTGATATTCTAAATAAAAGAACAGACGTTGAAACACTGAATAAAAGTCATTGAATTTGCTTTTTTCTTGAGTGAGGTTAGCATATTCTCTTTGAAAGTTTGTCTCTTTGTCGAGATCATCATATAGCTGAGTAAGTTTATCTAGTAGAACATTAATCATTGAATAGAGATTCAATGAATCTCGCTGACGTCTGACTAGAATGACTTTGACTGCGTTCTCGCTGATTCAAAAATGAATGTAGACTAGTATAGCTTTATCATTATCAAAATGATCGACGTTGATTTCTAACTTGTCATGAATCTTTTCTTGTCAATCATTTCAGATAGATTCTTTTTCATCAGTAAACAGAGATGAATTCAAAAGCTTTTGAAATCGCTTGAATGAACTGAATAAGATAAAAGAGAAAGAAGTAACTTCTTTAAATGATTGCAATTGATGTTGTGCTTCAGTCAATTTGTTTCAAAGCATCTGATTCAATTAATTCAATCATTCTTTGACTTGATTCATTTTCTCAAAATGAGTCTTTCATATTTGTTCACTTGATATCTTGTTAAATAACTCACAAGCTTTCACATTTAAGTCTCATTGAGTTTAAAGACTGTTTAAATCTTCTAGAAACACTTCTGAATTTTGTTTGACTTAATGTTGTAGCTGCTTTACATTTTTTATATCTCAGAAAATAGAAGCTTTCAGAGATTCATTGAAAGTCTGAGAATAAGACAAAGATTGATGATGTTTTTGTACAAAGTCAGTTCTAAGATATTTTGATATGCGAAATGATAGCTTCAAATAAATGACTGAATCTGAAGTGACAGAAGAATAAAGACTTTGATAACTTTTGAATGAATTTTTCACAAATGATCAAGTCATAGTGAAAAGTTGATGATTAAGCGAAGAGCGATGCTTGACAGTATGTGATGAGATCATTGTTCTAGTGTTTAATCTTCAAAAAAGAATGTTGCTGATTTGAAGAATTTTTTGTGATTCTCAAGCAATCAAGATCTTAATTTCTTGATTCTATTAATCGATTTGAACTGATGCTACTGACTGAGCGATAAATTCTCTAGCAATCACATGATCATATATTCTCATTGATTTTATTGATTTCTTGATGTTGTTCTGTCTTTCGATGTCATTGATCATCAGATACATAAATTTCTTTATACTTATCTCATTGTCAATCAAGTGAATTTGAATGAGTATAGAAATCAGTATCATGTGATTAGTGAATTTTTAAAGTAATGTTGAGATCATGTTTAAATATTCAATCTAATCATGTTGTGAATGAAATGTTTGATTCAATAAAGATAGCTATAACTAAGACTTTAAGAATACAGAAGAAAGAAGATACAAAAGATAAGAAGAACACACTTTATATAGTAGTTACTCAGATTCGACGCTAGTTTCAAAGAAAACGTGTTGAAACATAAGAAAGATGTTGATTTAAAAGATGTTTGTGACATAAAGAAATGTGTTTGTCATAAACGTCTGTTAACTACTCATAACACAAAGAAGTGTGTTTATTTAAAAGATAATAGAAACTGATTTAAAAGATGCTAGAGAAGAGAAAAGATGCTGAGTCAGATTTAAATCAAATCTTAACTAAATCATTGACTAGTTTTAATCAATACGCAGTGAACTTGCTAGCATTCACTGTGAATTAATTAAAGTTTAATCTTTGATACATTCATAACACTCTTTGCTTACATGTACATTCTTTCTTGAGAAACCTGAAATTTTCATTGTGCATCACTCAGTTACACATCAAATTTAGTAGACAATTCAAGAGTTTACATATGATTCTGAGTAATTTCTTCATAATCTTTCTCACAGTCTCAAATTCGATTAATCTAGTTTAGTAAACTCACACATCAGACTTGTTGTAAATATTTATTCTGACACTCATCATCATCATTGTCATGATCATTCTCATTGACATCTCATCTGTCAGCATCATTTTCGTTGACTTCATGTCTTTGACTTCATCTCTCATTTTAAGAAAGATTTATAATGATGCAAAACTTTTGATTGAAGAGTTCAATAAACATGTTGAATCAGAGAATTATGCTGTTATCATTGCATGCTTCAAGAAGTTCAAGAAAGATGTTGATTGAATCATTTATATATGATGCAATTTTGAGAAAAAAGTAAGTTTAAACTCAGAGAATTTTGAAAGATGTTTTCACAGTGACACATGACTCATGAAGTGTTCTTTCAATGTTGTCAACAAATGAAATGAGAATGATGATTAATATCTTGAAGTCATATAAAACGAAAGTCACAATCATACTTCTACACTCGTCTCAGCTCATTCAGCTCTTCAAAGACTAGTCATGACAGAGAAGATTCAAGAATCAATAAGTTTTTTTATCAAAGTTGAGATCAGATTCACGCAGATTCTTACTCATTTTCAATTTAATGCTAATCAGAAAAACTTTTTCTTTACATGACATGATGTTTACAATGTAAAGAATCAGCAGAAAAGACAAGCTTTTGACATTTTAAGTTTTGTTCAGACTTTTCTTTAAAATCTGAAACGTGACTTCTGATTCTAACAGTACAAAAAGAATGAGTTCAATAGAATCATTAAACTTTTCTTTAGTCAATTAAGCTGTTGTGATATGCTGACATGCAACAGCGAGATACTCATCATGAATTGCATCTACAAGATCAGTTGTTACAAAATGTCACTGCTGATTATCATTGAAGTTATTGCTCTCATGCTCTGAATATTTTCTTCTTCATTAAATTCTGCTTCATGACAGTTGAAAAAACAGTGAACTATGTGTGAGTTTTGAAGCAGTTGAAGCTTCTGTATACTGAGCTTAATTTATTTGATTTAACAGTGATCTTAACTGATTGTAAGTAAAATCATCAACAAATTTCATCAAGTGTTTAATCATGTAATTAAACAATAAATTAAATGATTTATCATTTTGATCGATTTCTCTTCTTATAAGATCACTTTGACGTGATTAGCTGCAAATGCATATTTAATAGCTTAAATGACATAAATCATCAAAATGACATAAATCATCAAAATGACATAAATCATTAAAATGACATAAATCATCAAAATAACATGAATGATACTGCTGATAATAATTATTCTGATTCTATATACTCAGTTTTATATGCTCAATTTTATATGTTCAAGCGCATGCAAAAGCAAAGTATTAAATCAATGAATTTATTATTTAACTAGTTATTTAACCATTTATTTAAATGAATTGTTGACTATGTAAAGTATTTGATAGAAAATCATGAAGAAAGTCATGAAGAGTGCTCGATAGAAAAACATGAAGAGTGCTTGATAGAGAAATATGAAGAGTGCTCAATAGAAAAACTTGAAGAATGCTCGATAGAAAAACATGAAGAATGCTTGATAGAAAAACATGAAGAGTGTTCAATAGAAAAACATAAAGAGTGCTTGATAGAAAATTATGAAGAATGCTTGATAGAAAAATATGAAGAGTGCTCAATAGAAAAACATGAAGAATGCTTGATAGAGAAACATGAAGAATGCTTGATAAAGAAACATGAAGAGTGCTTAATAAAAAAACATGAAGAATGCTTGATAGAAAAATATGAAGAATGCTCGATAGAAAATCATGAAAAAAGTCATGTAGAAAGCACTGTTCAACTCATGTTATGCGCTTGATCAACAAGTAATTTGAAGCATGTAGAAAGTTTAATAAAGTGTTTGATAAAAAGCTTGATTGAAAGTTTGATTGAAAGCTCAGTAAAAAGCTCACTAGAAAGATCAGTAGAAAGCTTAATCAAAAGCTCAGTAGAAAGCTTATTAAAAAGCTCAATCAAAAGCTCAGTAGAAAGCTCAGTAGTAGAAAGTTTGATTGAAAGCTCAATCAAAAGCTCAGTAAAAAGCTCACTAGAAAGATCAGTAGAAAGCTTGATTGAAAGCTCAGTAGAAAGCTCATTAGAAAGCTTGATTAAAAGCTCAGTAAAAAGCTCAGTAGTAGAAAGCTCAGTAGAAAGCTCAGTAGAAAGCTTAGTAGAAAGCTCAGTAGAAAGATCAATAAAAAGATTGATAGAAAGCTTGATCAAAAGATTGATAGAAAGATCAGTAGAAAGCTCAATAAAAAGATCAGTAGAAAGATCAGTAGAAAGCTTAATAGAAAGATCAGTAGAAAGCTTGATTGAAAGATCAGTAAAAAGCTCAGTAGAAAGCTTAGTAGAAAATTTAATAGAAAGTTTGATATCAAGTCATGAAGAGTGCATTCTATTGAGCTAGTTAGCATTGTTGAAATACGATTGTTGTTGTTCTAGAAAGTAAAACTATGAAGAAAGAAAAAAGTGAGAAGAAGTAAATACTTTGAATTCTCTGAATTTTCTAGCGTCAATCTTCGACTGAAAGCGAAGATTACTAATCACAGAAGTAACAGTACTGTTCTCAACTTTTCAAGTCATGTAAAAAGTATTGTTTGAAGCACTGTTTGACTTATGTTATGCATTCATAATTTGAAGCATGTAGAAAGTTTAATAAAGTATTTGATAAAGCATTTAATAAAGCATTTGATAGAACATTTAATAAAGAGTTTGATTAAAAGTTTGATAAAGAGTTTGATAGAAAATTTGATAAAGTGTTCAATAGAAAGCTTGATAGAAAATTTGATAGAGTGTTCAATAGAAAGCTTGATAGAAAGCTCAATGAGAAGCTTGATAAAAAGCTTGATAGAAAGCTTGATAGAGAATTTAATAGAAGATTTGATAGAAAGTTTGATATTGAGTCATGAAGAATGCATTCTATTGAGCTAATTAGCATGTGTTATGAAGCATGTATGAAGCATACTATGAAGTAGACTATGAAGTAAATCATGAAGTAAATTATGAAGTAAATGACATATGTTTGAACACATTGCATGAAGCATGTTTTGAAGTGAGTAAGCTGATGAGCAAGCTGATGAGTAAACTAATGAGTAGACTAATGAGTAGATAGAGTGATAAGTAGAATGATGAGCATGTAAAGTGATGAGTAGAATAATGAGCATGTAGAATGACGAGTAGAATGATGAGCATGTAGAATGATGAGTAGAATGATGAGCATGTAGAGTGACGAGTAAAGTGATGAGCATGTAGAGTGATGAGTAAAGTGATGAGCATGTAGAATGACAAGTAGAATGATGAGCATGTAGAATGATGAGTAGATAGACGAGTATGTAGAATGATGAGTAGAGTGATGAGTATGTAGAATGACGAGTAAAGTGATGAGCATGTAGAGTGACGAGTAAAATGATGAGCATGTAAAGTGATAAGTAAAGTGATGAGCATGTAAATAAATGAGCATGTAGAATGTGAAGAACGAAAATATTGTCAAACTGTCTAATGATGCTGTTAATCATTTAATTATTTATGTGCAAAGATAAATGATTCAATTTATCAGCTATTAAATTTAAGTACAAGATTAATGATGTAATTAAGTGATGTTTGATTGAATCTTTGATCTAATCAGCTGTCAATGATGTCAATGATGTCAACGTGATGATTAGCTGCATGTGATTGACTAATTAACACTCGAAAATTTGTTGATGATTTGATCAATGCTTTGTGAAGTGTTTTTCACAAGAGTTCACATCTGCTGTGTATTTGACACATTGACAAGAATGTTCTAGTCAACTGCAGAAAGCATTTTGATACTGAAGAAGTTTGATAAACATTCTACAAGACATGACATCTGATCATGTATGCTAAGATCGAGGCGAAGTATCAATTTCAATGAATCAATCTTCAGAAAATTTATGACATAAGTCATGAATGAGCAATTTTCTATTTAAAGAATGATTTACTGCTGATTTACAAGAAGAAGTTTGTTAAATGCTGAATTGATTGCAAATTACACTTCAATAATCATGTTACTTCTTGTGATGAAGAAAGTAATGCAACTTTGAAGCATAAGCTTTCATTCTTTATTGATGATCTGAAGAGCATTGTAAATAGTCTGAAGCTATTGCTTATGAATCAACATCATAACTACGTTGCAATCATTCAAATGACGAAGATTAAACTTTGTGATTTTATAAGAAAAAAGATCGATCAAAATGGTAAATCACCTAATTTATCGCCTAATTACGTGATTAGGCACTCAATGAGATTTGTCGATGATATACGCTTTCCTCAGATAGGTTTAGCGGTTACTCAACTAGGTTTAGCGACTCAATAATCATAACAACGCGCACACGTTCTTTCATCAACCAACTATTTTACCTACCTATCACTCATTCTATCTCATCGCCGTCATGAATCTTGCACCCTCTTCGATGAATGAGCTCTATGTGAGTCACAAGAAGTCAATTTGAACGCGTTGAAGCGCATCTGCAGCAACGAGCTGAGCAAAAGCTAGGGCAAACACAAGCGAGAGATAGGGGTAGAAGTTGAGGTAGGAATAGAGATAGAGGTAGAGGTAGAGGTAGAGAGCTAGGTCAAGAAGATAAAGGGGGTAAAGAGAATGAAGCTTCGGCTGAGTCTTTATTCGAACATCAGCAGGAAGTTTCAAACGGTGAAGGCTTCTACGAGATGTTTGAAATTTGATATGAATGTGATATGTAGTTGCAAATGTAAATCAGCTTCGAAGAACATATTGATTCCAAAGATACTTTATTTTTGGTGAGCCGCTCATATAAAATCAAGTATTTGTATGGTGTTCGTCTGTTGTAATCGCTAAACCTATCTGAAGGGAACGTATATGTAGTAAAAAGGGGTGTACGTTTAGTGGTAACCTTTATTTATCTTATAATAATATTGTCTGATACTAATTGTATCGAACAATATTTTCAAAAAAATAATTTAACATTTTAGTACTTTAAAAGTTAAAGTATTATTGATTTTAATTGCTTAAAACATGATCATTATCATTTAATGTAAAGGACTTAATCTTTCTATGTCTTTCGTTCGTATTGTTACTGCTACCTTGACGAACACGGGCAGACAGCGATCGTTCTTCGCTGTCGGGATTCGTTGGGGTACTACTGCGAGATGTGGTCCGTGAATAAGATTCCGACCTAGTAGTATAACTTCTTATCTTGACATTCTTTTCCAGGTGATAACTATGACTTTTCTCCAGGGCGCCCCCACTGGCGCCTTTGTCATCCGATCTTCTCCAGCCACGCCAGCCAGTCCACCAGAGCCATCCGCCTTGCTCTCTGACCAATTGACGTTCTCGCTTCTTCAGCCCCTGCCGTAAGTGCGACCTTCTTTCATTCTCCTTCTCCCAATACTCGAGTCGATAAAGCTCCCAATTCTCACGAAACTCGGGGGAGAACGGTTTCGGCAATAGTAATAACTTGATGTAGTCGCCACCTGGAGAGAGATCCTCGAGATGTGACCCCTCATCAAAGTCCTCAGGTTCTGCCCCAGCACTAGAACCGCCCTGTCTGTAAATCGAAAGGTCTACGTATTCATACGAGGACCTTTGCGAAGGGAAAAGAGAAGAGTATGGGAATAAGGAAGACAGGTGTCCTAACGCCTCCTTCATCCAAGGTCCTTTGATGACGACTACCTTAGCGTTGACATTTCTTAAGCCTCGGTTTGCAACGCCAACCCATCGTCGAGGCCACCTGACTCCTCGATCCCACTGACCAGTGCCCCAAACTAAGATGGCGGTAACAGCCCCACCCATTAACGCTACTTTTTCAGCGGTTTCGACCACCCAGTAGACTGATCCACCAACTCCGCTTCCATCCTCTCGGGGCCGCAGGAATAGAGCGTAAAGAAAACAGATAATCCAAACGGTGAGGAGAAGCAGAAAAAATGTATTTTGTCTTCTGCGAGCGCGTAGAGTTAAATATTGTGACCGGAGAGACGCTTCGAGAATGAGCAGATTTAAGTAAATCTGAGGTGGGGAAGAGGGGAGAATCGTAGTAGGATCAGATGGCTGAAGCGGGGTTGCGGATCCTGACTTTGCAGGCTCTGGAGATCTGGCAAGTACAGTAGGTACTGATGTACTTGGTGGCGGAGCCCCTTTGACGAGCCGATCAAGCCTCGAGCCGGACATTGCGAAACTGCTTAGCTATGGTAGGGTTTGAGACCAGATCCAGATAGTCACGTATTCTGCTGTTCTTTAAGGTAGGCGATAGTTGCTCTCGCTCATCTCCGCAGCTTAGGCGACTCGGTATGTATCTGGTTTGTATGAGTCCGCTTAAGGGTGCTCCATATGCATTTGCTTGTAGTGGGCATAGGCGAAACAAAGCCTGGAGCGATTGACTTGAAGCAAAAGCGATCTTCTGTTTTCAAGACCACCTAAGGTAGTTTCCCCAGTATTTCTTACCTTACAACTTTCGCTAAAGGATCCCGATTAACGTACCTTGAAAACTACTATGGTACGTAGAGGTTGTAGGCGCCTACACGCTTCCGCCCGGGGTTAAGCTTTCGCGGCAATTCCTGTAAACTCCATTCTACGTTTTAGGCAAACGCTGACGACACGGTCAGTTGCATTTGCCCGATGCCGATTACATACTTACGCTCTAATGAAGCACTAGATATCAACTGTGCGAACCCAAGAGCTTTGGACAGAAAATTTCATGGTTCAATAAAAAAACATTGGCGCCATTTCGGATTCCCTTACTCGCCGCTGGTCGCACTTCAGCCTCAGATATCGGGCGAAGATTGTGCCAACATCGCCTTATAGTCGAGACACCGCCGGAGCAAAGCGCGTTCGTCCATAATAGCCGGGACTTTGATATCGCAAGAACGTCTCGGAAATACAGCTCCACAATGTCTGCTACGGCCGCGAATAACAGCGATGACGACTTCCAATCAAAAACGCAGCGAAGTCCCTTGGCTTCTCAAAGAGCCAGGCAAAGCGGAACACCCACAGAAGCCAACCGGAGAGGAAGGATTGGTGCCTATTTCACCCTTGGCTACAAAGAGGGATTCAGTCAATGGGTATGAGGGATTCCGTTCTGACTATATTCGCCGCATCACCATTAAATGTACATATAGTGGGCAAACATTCCAGCAGCCGTAGCCGAGCACAAAGTTTTGTCTTACATACCGTATCTTCAGCAGCCTCCAACCCACACCGAGACAGGATCCGCTCCACCATCAACATCTGCTTCTAAAGTTTCCGTTTCGGAGACTGGAAGCAATAAAGCACCATTGGTGACGACAAATTCGATGACTGATCCTTTTGGTCCTCGGCGGTGGCATTCGAACTTAGTGAAGCTCAGCGGCAAAAATCGTGCCCTCAATGAATTTTCGGTGGAACGCGTTGGAGAAGAGACGAATCAGAATCTGGTTATACTCCATGGATATGGTGCTGGACTTGGATTCTTCTATAAGAATTTCGAAGGCTTAAGTCAAGTCAAAGGCTGGAAGGTGTATGCACTCGATCTTCTCGGGATGGGCCGAAGTAGTAGGCCGCCGTTCCGAATACAAAGCAAAGACCGACAAGAGAGTATTACTGAGGCCGAGAATTGGTTCATCGATGCGCTAGAAGAATGGCGGGCTCAGAAGAAAATAGATCGATTCACCCTTCTTGGTCACAGTTTAGGTGGATACATGGCGGTTGCCTATGCTCTAAAGTACCCCGGTCGTCTAAATAAGTTGGTCCTCGCATCCCCGGTTGGCATTCCAGAAGATCCGTATGCCGTTAACGCAGAAATGCCTGAACCTTCAGGATCAACGCTCACCAACGAATTCTCTCAAGACCAGGAGGCCACGATGAACACCTCCAATCCCAAGATACCCGAAAATCTAAAGAATGGAGATAACAACAACTTCTGGAATGCAGGCCCACAAAACTCAAACCCAGGCGATAACACTCCGCCGACTGCTCCAAGAAAGCCACTTCCGAAATGGCTAACTTATCTATGGGACGCTAATATCTCTCCATTCAGCCTGGTCCGTTGGTCAGGACCTTTAGGTCCTCGATTTGTGTCAGGCTGGACTTCGCGGCGTTTCTCTCATCTTGAATCCAACGAAGCACAGGCTTTGCATAACTACGCATATTCCCTATTCAGACAACGAGGCAGCGGAGAATATGCGCTGGCGTATATTCTTGCCCCAGGGGCATTTGCTCGTAGCCCGCTAATCCGACGCATTCACGGTGTCGGTCGGCAGATCGTTGCACCAAACGGTACAACCACCCCAAGCGTCCAAACAGCCGAGCAAAGGCGAGAGAATGGTGTCCCGGTGGTTCTTATGTACGGTGA
>JAABUK010004205.1_pt1 | contig 23628 bp, 2 predicted proteins | sample 5559141 | NCBI WGS metagenome assembly JAABUK01 (sample SAMN10711869, study PRJNA513367) | rock metagenome | isolation source: Antarctica rocks | place: Antarctica: Victoria Land, Pudding Butte nord | collected 2016-01-03
ATAAAAGCTTAAATAGTCTAGGGAATCTATAAAATAGTAGGTAAATGAAGATTATATTAATATTAATTTCTAGGAAGATAATCTAGTATTTATTAACTTAAAACATATTAAGACTATTAGACTCTTTAATAAATTAAATAATAAATATTAAGAGCCCTTTAGAATTAAAAAAAGGTTAAAATATTATATAAATTAAACCTACTAGAATTTATAAAGATTTTTAATATATTTTATATTAAATACCTTTAATTAATAGTAATAGACCCTTTATAAAGATAGTAAATCCTACTATTAATACTAATTATTATTAATAATAAGTAGGAGTAAGTAATAGAGGATATCCTTAACTCTAAATATATTAGAGGAAGACTAAAATATTAAGTTTAATAAAAAGAATATAATAAGGACTTAGAATTTTATAATATAAATAGAAATAAGTTTATTAATATATAAGATATTATTAATAAATATTATAAGTAGTACTTAATTATACTAGGCCTAAATATACCTCTAAGGTTATATATATAATATTAAATAAGATAATAGTATTCTTATAAGATATTTTATAAATTATTTAAATAATCTAATTATAAGATTTATTTATTTATAAATCTAAAATATATTTAAATATTTAAATAAGCTTTTTAATATAATAGGATAGGAATCTTTAACTAATTAATATATATTATCTTAAGAGTCTTAAGAACTTTTCTTTCTTATACATATAAAGTATATAACATAACTATTTAATTATAAATAATTAATACTACTATATAATTAACTACTAATAGATTTCTTTTTAAAAGGAATACTTAAAAAGTTATAAGCTAACTTTATATCTAATAAAGATAGGATATTATTAGAGGACTAGCTCTCTTAGTAATATAATTATTACTTTTATTAGAGGTAGAAGTAATATTAGAACTATACTTAATATATCTAAGTATTATTATATAGTATTATTATATAGTATTATTATATAGTATTATTATATAGTATTATTATATAGTATTATTATATAGTATTATTATATAGTATTATTATATAGTATTATTATATAGTATTATTATACTAGGCTTAAAGCGGCTAGTATAAGATCTTAATATATATAATTACTAGTACTTAATAGCTATATCTTATATATATTTCATACTCTTTAACTAGTAATCTTATTTAATATAGTCTTATAACTAAACTCCAGGCTAGTTCTAATATATATTACCTACGGCTTATATTACCTAGTCTCTTAGCCTCCCGCGTAGAATTTTACTAAATTACTTATATTTATAGTTAGATTTTATATAATATTAATAAGATTTATAATCTTATACTCTTAAGTAATAGGCTTAATAGGCTTAATAATAATTTAATTAAGGATAAAATTAATTTAATATTAGTAAATCTTAAACCTACTTAGAGTAAAAGAGGAAGTTATAAGTTATATAAGTTATATTAACTACTATAAGCGAGTATTAATAAATTAAAAATCCAAAAAAATTAAATTATATAGGGACGCTAAATTAGTAGTTTTTAATTTAAGGTTTTTTAAAATTTAGGCTTAGGTTAAGCCGTTTCTTAAGGGAGGAGCTAGAAACCTCTCTAGCTTACTTATTAATTAATAAATCTAAGAATAGACTCTAGATTTAAAATCTACGCTAAAATTTACTAATAAAGTCTATTTATAGGCCTCTTATTAAGGATAGGTAAATTTATTAAAATTTATTAAAATTTAAAAACTCTTAAGTTATTAAGAGTTAGTCTAATTAACTACTAACTCCTTAATACTTAGCCTCCTAAAACCTAGTTACTTTATACTATAATCCCTTAAGAGTAATAATATAGGATATTTCGATTAAACCTACTAAAGCTAACTCCTAAGTACTTATAGTACTTAAAGTAGGCTATAGATTTTTATAGATAAAAAGTATACTAGATTAAAGTATATTATAGGCTTAAAATTAAAATATAATTTATAACCTTAAATATACTAAATAAAAAATAGAATAGTAAAGATTTACTCTTCTACTAATAGAATATTATACTTATATCTACTACTACTAAAATATAGTACTATTAGCTTAGAATTACCTACTAAGATAGGTATTATAAAAAAGTAAGAGACCTACTAAGATACTAGTATACTCTATTAGTATAGCTAAGTATTATAATAGTAGACTAACTATATTAAGTTAGTACTCTAAACTTAAGTTAAGTATCTAACTTAAGTCTTAGTAATTTAATACCTAAAGTTAGAATTAAGTATTCTAGTTAATATTATAAATTAGAATTAAGTATTTAAGTTAATATTAATAGTAGGTATTAATCTAACTTACTAAGACTACTAAGACTACTATTTTTAGTAGTCTTAGCGTTAAAACTAGTATAAAGACTATTCCTACTAGCCTAATATAATAAGGTAATATAAATTAGTAATATAAATAGCTTCTTAGTAACTCTTAGTAAGTTAGATTAATACTAATAGTAGGTACTAAGTATTTAAGTTAGTTTCTTAATAGGAATTTATATTTAAGTTAATATTAAAAGTAGGTACTAAGTATTTAAGTTAATACTAAAAGTTAGAACTAAATCCTAACTTAATAGTTATTTTATATAATAGGACTTACCCCTTAAATATATTCTTATTAGCTAGTAAGCTAGGTACTAAGCCTCTTTAAGTTATTAATATTAACTTTATAACTAGGTAGTAATATATTCAAGATTTTTAAAAAAAAATACTCTAGAGTTTATAATTAATATCAATAAAAAATTTATATATAACCTTATTAGAAGTAGACTATTATAGATTATAAAGATAATCCTCTAATAAAGAAGAATAATAATTAACTATTATAAGAGGAATATATAATAATATAGCTATTAAGTAGCTTAGATAGTATATATACTAAAGTCTCTATTTTATAAGTACTAATATTAATTACTAAATTCTTCTTCTTAAGAGATTCCCTTATTTATATACTAGGTAAAGGGGTAGCGTACTCTTATTATAATTAGAAAATACCTGTAAAAATCTAGATTTTTATGTATTTCACCCCTACTACCTAGTAATTACGAGTCTTAGCGTAGTTAGTACATGGATTTTAGTAGGAGAACTAGCTAAATTAGCTATATCTTTATTACTAAGAAGCTAATTAGCATTATTTTAGAGTATATATACTTCGTAAACCTATACGAATTATATATACTATTTATATATATATTATAAAGAGTAGATATTAATTAATTAGTAGATAACTTTAATAGTATAAGAATAGGTATTAGGTAAATTAGTACTAAGATATATAGATTTAGTAGGTAAAACTATAGAATTAGTTATATCTTTATTACTAACTAGCTAATTTATATTATTTAGGAGGTGATTTACTTTATAGACTTATATATATTATTTATATTATTTATATATAGATTATAATAAGTAGATATTAATTAGTTAGTATATTAAGGTATATATATAGTAGGTAAATTAGTACTAAGATATATAGATTTAATAGGTAAACTTATAGAATTAGTTATATCTTTATTACTAATAAGCTAATTAATATTATTTTAGAGTATATATACTTCCTAGGCCTATATATATTATTCGTACTATCTATATATATATTATATATAGTAGATGTTAATTAGTTAGTATATTAAGGTATACTTAGATAATATCTTAACGTAGTCTTATTATATAGATTTTAGTATATAAATTCACTATCTTATATATATCTTTTATAGTAATAGCTTAATCTACATAATTTTTAAATCTTTAGATAGTAATAGTAAAGGTGTATCTTTTAGTATTAACTAATTAAAATTAGTATATACGTATATATAATATATAAAAGCTAGTAAGTTTTAATATTTACTCTAATCCTAAAGTAATTAGAGAGTTAGACTTCTCTTATAATATATTAGATAAGTACTAAAGAGATAATAATTATACTTATTATTAAGACTTTAATAGCCTAAGTATTTAAAAGTTAATTAATATAAGTTATTAATATAATTAATTTATTATAAGGATAATACGTAATAACGTAGCTACTAAGTAGCTTAAATAATATATATATTAAATTCTCTATTCTATTAGTACTAAGACTAATCGCTAGCTTTCCTTTCTCTAGGAATTCCCTCGTTTATATACTAGGGAAAGGGGTAGCGTAAGTCCGTAGTCTAGCTACTAAGATAGCGTGTTAGCTAGGTTCTTAGTACCTATATAATAATAGATTTCAAAGTTATAACTAATCTAAGGTACTTTCGTACTACGTCGTCATTAATAAGAAGATAGGTATATTAGATAATAAAGCTTACTAGTTATAACTTTAAAATCTATTATCTTATAGGTATTAAAAACCTAGCGAACACGTTATCTTAGCGGCTAGACTATAGATTAATAATAGAGGAAGATAATATATACTTACTAACGCTAAAGAATAAGCTAAAGAATATAAGATATATTCCTTTAAATAACTTCCAGGTATATAATACTTATAAAGCGTAACATAATTATTATATATAAAGATGTAGATACGTTAATATTAATGATAATATTAATAATAATATCTATCTACGTAGTTATAGGTAAGGTATATACGTGCCAAGTAATCTATACTAAGACTTAGTTACGAGACCGAGTCGTTCCGTGATAATATACCTACTAAAATCGAAAAATGATAGCGTCCTCGCTATCTATATACGACAGCGACATTATAGCGATAGTATACCCGTTCCAACTAATTAGAGTTATTACCTATATACTTATAATCCTCCTTAGTACTATATAGTAATCGTTAGATAAAATTTAAACTATTCTATAAAGGTTTTAGCGGATCCGGAATAATTATAACTAGATATTAGATAGGTAATTTCTAGTTAATTATTAATAACTTTAGAAATATATAGATCTATAGCGTTATACCGAATACAGTTTAGTATCTATAACTATCCGTTAGAAGAATTAAAAGTAAGAATATATATATATGAATAGACTAATAATATTAGACCTTAGCCTATTATTCCTTAGCCTCCTTAGGACTAATAAAATAGTTATAGCTACTATTATCCTTATAAATACTATTACTATTAGGAGTTACTTCCGCTAGGAAGGTATATTAATTACTATTATCAATAGAGATTTTAGGCGGGAATCTACCCTGAAAGCCCTTACTATCTCCGCCTTTTATCTATAATTACTAGCGGTATAGGGGTTAATTATACACTTACTATTACTAGGATAACTAGTATTAATATTACTAGAATAACTATTTATTAGCTAATTCTTACTAAATAGCTATCTTACTATTAATATATCTTAAAAACATAGTATATATTATAGATTTAAACGGTTTAGGTATATACTAATAGAGGTCTATATATAGCTAGTTCTAAATAACGTTTAATTAATAGTATACTAACGTTATATTTACTACTTTAGAGTAGTAGAGTATTTACTAGATCTATACTCTAGGCGTCTAATTTTTAATATTACGGAGGTTATAAGTTTAGGAGAGTTAAGGTATACTACTATTACTATTATACGTATCTTGAAATAATTAATAAGCGTAGTATACTATAATTCTAAATTATATATACGTAGGCCTAATTTCTTAATATCCGTAAGTTTATTAGTATACTACACTAATACTCCGCTATAGAGGTATTCAGGAATAATAGGAATAATATTACTATATAAGTAGGCTAAATACTTAAGCCTATTAATAAATATATAGATATCTTATAATATAACGTACCTTCTAGTATTAATAGTCTAAGAATTACTAGAAGTTAACTTCTTATTAATATACTTAGGATTAAAAAAACTAGTATCTTCTACTCTTAGTCTCTTAATAGCGATATTATTATAGTATTACTCCTACTCCTAAAACTACTATAACTAAACCTCTTACTTTATACCTAATTTTAGTAGAGGAACTAAGGCTAAGTAAGTAGGATACTTAATACTAGGAATTAGATTAGAGTACTATTAATATTAACTAAAATACCATTGTAATTTTTAGTCTAGTATATCTAAAAATAGCTATATAAGACTATTAACTTAATTATTAGAGAAGCTAGGGATATAGGATATACCTTAGCTAGTATATTATATACTAGGGATAAGTTCTCCGCCTATTTCTCCGCTACCTTCTTTATTACCTTCTACCTACCCTAATATAGACGCCGGTATACTTTCTTCTTCTACTATAGCCTAGTATTCTTTACCTTTGTTATCTTTTAGTATAGTAACTAGCCTAATAAAAGGATCGTCCTAATTAGCTATTAATGAAGAGTACCTACTATAGCTAAGTACTAGGGGATTCGCTCTTATAATAGGTTTCTATCTTTCTAAGTAATAGCCTAAACGTTAGGTGTTAAGTATACTAAATAGATACGATTATAACGCTAAACTAGATTACCTAATATTACTACTATTTATTATATACAAAGATGTAGATACGTTAATATTAATAATAATATTAATGATAATATCTATCTACGTAGTTACGGGTAAGGTATATACGTACTAAGTAATCTATAATAAGACTTAGTTATGTAACTAAGTCGTTCCGTGATAATAATAAGACCTATACTTAAGAGAAGTATAAAAGGTTAATAATAAGGCTTAAGGAATCTTATATCCTAAATAAGGGGGAGAGTAATATACTCTTAATAGTATAATATAGTATAGGTAATAGCCTTAATCCTACTATTAGCTAGTTTAATTATAATAAACTATATTAAGGAGGCTTATTATAATAGTATTAGTAGTAGATAGTACTTATAATAAGTATACTACCTTATTATTAAAAATTATTTAATATCTTTAAGAGAGAGATAAAGAGTTATCTAATAAAAAGGCTACGCTAAGGTTAAAGACTTAGCGAAGGCTTATAAATACTATATTAATATAGATATATAAGTTTCTATAGTATAATAGATAGAGAAGCTATCTATTTACGTAGTGAAAGCTAAATATACTAGAGTACCAAGGTAAGCTAAGCCTAATCAAGCTTTATACTTTATATTATATATATAAGTACGCATTAATATAGCTATAAAAATAGAAAAATGTAAATATTATTACTTATAATATTATCTTCTTATTATAATAGCTATTATTATAGCTTATCTACGTCTAGCTACCTCTTACCTACATCCGCCTTATTATAGATATTAGGCCTATAGATATTAGGCGTTATAATTAGTTACTAACTTAACTATATAATTAAGATCTAATAATTTATACTATTAATTCTACTTATTATTAAAACCCTTCTACTTTATTAGATACTTAAGTCTATCTTATAAGATCTATCTATTAATTAGGTATTTGACCTTATATAATAGGGCGTCTATATCCTTATTCTTAATAGTAGGAGGTTCTTTATTATATTAATAATAATACAGGTTAGATATTAATAGTAATAGCTCTAACTAGGTAATAGATATAATAGGATAGATCTTTATAATAAGAGGTAACTCTAGTGAATATATTAAATTATTAACTTTCCTTAAGACTTTAAATAGGCTAACTTATTATTTAAATAACTTATAATTAATTAATCCCTTAAATTTATATTTATAATATAACTTAAAATAAATCCTTACCCCTTCTTATTTATTTAAGATAATATATTTTTTATTATATCTTATCTTAATAATAGTATTAGTAAAGGTAATTACCTTATTAATAATATTATATTTTATCTAATAAAGGTAGTTATAATCTTTAGAAGATAAGTCTTATAATAAATCTAAATTATTATTAACTTAAAATTTATATATAATTTTATTTAGCGCTAATCTAGTTATACTATTTATAAAGTTATTATAAATTATATTAAGAAATAGTAGTACCTCTATCTAACTTAACTTAAGATTTACTAATAAATAGAAATATAAGGTAATTTTTATAAACTAATTTATCTATTTAAACTACCTATCTATCTAGGGATAATAAGTTATAAAGATTAGTATACTTACATCTAACTTTATAAAGACTATTTTCTAGAAGTCTAATATAAATTTTAAGTCCCTATTATTAATAAACATCTAAGGTATTCCTTAATCCCTCTTAAATAAGGTAATAATAATAATATTTACTTAATCTTTAATATCTTAAGTATCTTTACTTAATTTAAGAAGGACCTTCTTAATAAATTTATTAATTATTATTAATAATATATTAAACCTATTAATTTTAGGGAGTTTAACTATAAAATCTATAGTAATTAAGTAGAATAGGGTTATTAGTATATTTATAAGGATAAGCGACTTATATAATATATACCTTATTATCTAGAATACCTAGTACTTAAGGTAATAGGTAATATAAATATATAATCTTCTAATAAGGTACCTAATAAAGATTAAATTAACTAGCCTATTATATATAATATAAAAACTACTATAATTAGATATATTATATATAATCTTAAATATATTAGATTCTATTAATTCTAGTATATATAATTACTTATATCTATTATTAGAAGTATAATATAACAAGTTATCTTTAAGCTTAAATTAAATTCTAAGTTTTCAGAAACCTAGTATATCTTAGGTTTTAAATTTATTTAGAGGAGTCTTTAATATTTTAAGGATTCTTATTTATAATTTATTATTTTTATAGGTAGTTTAAAGATAGGTCTTAAAATTATTAGATATCTCTATTAAAGTAATATAATAGATATCTTTTATAATATTAGGTAAAACTTTAACTTTATTAAGATATTTTAAATTAATATACTTATAAAGGATATTAAGAATATTATCCTAGTCTTAAGATATTTATTTAAATCCTAGTAGTTATAATAATATATTAGGTATAATATTTAATATATTAGATTTATAATATATTATAATATTAAAACTAGAAAGGTATTAGAAGGTATAAATAAGTTAAAGATTAAGTTTATTAATACTTAATATTATTAGCGTAATCTATTTAGATATTAATATAATAGTAGAGTAATTAATATAAATAATAATAAGAAGTATTTATAAAGATTTAATAAGATATCTTACCTTCTTAATAACTTATATTATACTTATAATTTTAAGCTTAATTAGCTAGTAATTCTTCTTAATCCTATTTAATAACTTATTAAAGAATAAAATTAGCTAGATAGTTATTTTAATAAAGGTCTTATTAAGAGATAGGTCTCCCTTAATATAATACATTATTATTATAAAATCCTAGTATTTTAAGATATCTAGATTAATATATATCTACCTTATATAATTATAAAAATTAGGAAGACTAGGCTTTTAAATATATTTTATAATATTTTATATACCTTAATCTTAGTTAAGTTAGGTTTCTTAATAATTACCTTTATAAACTAGTATTTATAAATTATACCTTTAACTTTATTACCTATTATATTTATTAGGAGATCCTTTATTAAGGATATCTTTTAATCTTATGAAGGCTTAATAATCTAAGTATAATAATAAATTAATAACCTTAATTAGTTAATAAGTCTAAGATAAATTTTAAGATCTTAAAGATTTAATAGGAACTTTAAGGCCTAAATAGCCCTAATTTTCTTAATAGATATTAATAATTTAAGGCTATTAACCTATTATTTAAGTAATATAATTAAGGGATAACCTAAGAATAACTTAATAGGGCTAAGAGAGGTATATTTCTAATAATAAAGGTTAGATAAATATTATAAATACCTAAGGTATTCTTTAAGTATTTTTAAATATATAATGACATTATTAATATATACTTTAATAAACCCTTATAAAAGCTATAATAATTTATTAATCTACCTTTATATATATAATAGTAACCCTTTATATCTTATAAGCGCTATATTAGACTATTCCTAATTATAATAAGAAATAATAATGAATTTAAGTTTATCTACTATTTTAATAAGGAATTAATAATAGTAACCTATAATATTAATAGTAGAAATAAATAGGTAATTAGCTATTATATTAATAATTTTAGATTATAAAGGTATTAAGTAGCTATCTATCTTAATAATCTTATTAAGATCCTTTTTATTTACCTTTAAGTATATTATATTAGATAATAAAAATAGGATAACTAAGTTTTATTAATTTTATTAATTAAGTTATTTTACCTTATTAATATATTTTATTGAATATTTTATTAATTACCTCTAAATCCTTTTAACTTAAAAGGTATACCTAATAAGGCTTTTAGTCTACCTCTAATTTAAGGGGAATAGGTATCTATTCCTCCTCTAAGATATTAATAGTTTAACTATTATTAATCTAGATTGATAAAAACTTATTAATTATAATAACTATCTTAATTATATTATTATATTTCCTATAAACTATTATCTTATTAGATATAATATATTCTAATAATAGATTAATAAGTATAATAGCTAAGGTAGATAAGATAGATAAGGTAGCCTAGCTACTAATTTCTAGAATTATAGATATATTAAATAATAATATAGATATACCTATTATTATAATAGTAGTTACTATAATTATAATATTATATATAATCCTTAACTTTTAAGATTACTTAGGCTTATATATTAGCTAGCTATAAGTAGTAAGTAGTATATCTTTAAGGCTAATAAGATATATACCTACTTAATTATATTTAATAATATTACTAAGGCGGGTATATTAGGATATATAAGTAGGTTAATTAATAGTATTATATAACTATATAAATATTAAAGATAAGTTAATAATATAAGTAAATATATATTATAAGTTGAACTAGCAGTTCTTGTATTACGCTTAGACGAAGTACTTCTTATCACGATTAATAAGTTAGTAGCTAATCCACTAATATTAAGATAGGAGTATTAGCGAGTTAGTAGCTAATCTATTAATACTAGATTAGGAGTATTAGTACTAACTTAACTAATACGCTATTTCCTATATCTATATAATAGCGATACTTTCCCGCCTAGATAGGAGCTTTATATTTAACTTATATTATAAACTTAGCTATCTCCTAGATATTAAATATAATACGTTATACTAAACTAGTTTAATATAAAGCCTATTTCTCTCTCATCCTTAATACTCCTTTCTACGAGATTAATCCTAGACCCTAGTCGACCTCTAGATAATAGGGTTATAATATTTTAAGTACCCTTAAGATAAGTACCTTAGGACGGAACCCTACCTTAAGTAAGTAAGGGACGCGACGCCCTTTACTTAATACTAATAAAGATAATATTAAAGTTACTAAGCCTAACTTATATTATAATAACTATAACAAACTTAAAGAATAGCTTATATAACTCTAGTTATACTTTATATTTAATAAGCGGGCTATATAAGTTAGATAATAACTACCCTTTATTATAACTTATATAAGAGGGCGGGCCTAGAAGTAGTCTATATCCTTCTTTAAATAATTCTTTAAAGAACCTAATAATCTAGATAACTTAAAAATTAAAAAATAGATAGAAAGCTTCGCACGCTTCTATATTAAAATCTAACGAGTATTTAGACCTTTTAATAAAAATAATATAGCGACTTATATTATTTAATATTTAAATTAGAGAAAGTTAGTAGTAGAATACTTAATATAATTTTAATAGTATTTTACTAGGACGGACTAGGATAATAATACGCTTATAATAATATATTAATAAAGATTAAAAGATAGCGTTAAAGATAAATTAATATATATCAGAGTATAAATCGACGACTTAAAAACTCTTATATTAATTATAATTAAGTTTAATAATAAGCTCTATGAACGAGTAATAGAGAAACGCTATAACGGCGGAACTATAAGATTAGGATAATTAGGATTCTTTACGGGAGGCTACTAGAATAAGTTAAAAGCCCTAAGAGATCTTTATAAATTAATACTTATAGAGCTCGATTTTATATAGAAGAAAGGTAAGTTTAGGGGGAAGAAGTAGTATTAAGGGGGTAAGAAAGTAATACTTTATTATAGCTATAATAAGCCGGGCTATATTATTAAGGACTATAAATTAAAAAATATAGTTAAACGACCTTAATTAAATATACTATAAAGAGTATTAATTAAGAAGAATAAACCTTTAAAGGATCCGCCTAAAGTAGAATATAACGATGAAGAGCTAAATATAATTATATGTAACTTACTTACAGCATTTAATACGCCGAAGGTAGATATTAGAGAACTCTAGTAGTAATATAAGGAATTAAGAAAAGAAGTCGTTAAGAAGGAGAGAAATATCGCGTGTATTAAAGCACGACTTAAAGAAATTTAAGATTAGCTAAAAGAATTAGACTCTAATAATAATAGTAAGGATTAGAAGGAAAAGCCTAATTAAGGATAAGGAATTAAAGGAGACTTAGACTAAGACTATTTAAGTACTAATAAACTATTAAAAGAAGAAGTACCGCGCTTTAAATCAAGCGACTTTAAAACTTATACCTCTACGTTAATAGATTAATAAAAAGATAATTCTAAGAAATAATTAAAATCTTATTAAGAAAAAGTTTTAAATAAACTTTTAATTAAGGAATTTAGGAATAATTCCTTATACCTAAACTATAGTATAATATATTAGACGGTTTATATAGATAAGTACTATAAATTTCACTACTTAATATAAATAGATTTAGGAAGAGTAACGCGCTTACCTTTTTATTAAAATTATACCTAGATAAACTATTATAAGTTAAAATATTAATAATATTTAATAATAAAATAATAAAATAATAAAATTAGAAATTCTTAGGTTAAGGATAAGTATAATATAGATACCTCTAAATATATCTTAAATATAATAAGGATATAGATAAGTACTACTTAGTTAAATAATACGTATACTTATATAATAGATATTAGAAGTATATATATTAGAAGAAGATTACCTAGTTTCTCCCTGACTTAAGAAAAGAGTAATCCCTTATATTACGGGGAAGTATAAGGAGATTAATATCTTAACCCCCAAAATATAATATTTATACTTAATAGAGTATTAAATATATATAAACGTACTAGTATAGATTAATAGAATAAGAATTATTATTATAATAGATTCTAGAGTAATAGGAAACTTTATCTCTCGAGCCTTAATATAGTTAGCGGGCTTATTAATTTAAAGAAAGAAAGTACCTTATAACTTATAAATAGCTAACGGGTTAGAACTATTAATAAGAAGTATAGATAAGGAAACTACCTTATTACCTTTTATAATTTAAGGCTACTATAAGGAAATCTCCTTAGATATAGTTAGGATAGCCACTTATTATATTATTTTAAGGATACCTTAATTAAAGAAGTATAACCTAGTAATTAATTAAAAGATAAGAGTACTTAGATTTAAGTAAATTAATAGTATTATTAGTATCTACCCTATATATTAATAGTAGATGATAATAGATAAGAAAATAAATTAAAGACTAATTAAGGTATATATTACCTTATTTTTAAATAAAGATAATTTTATAGTAAAAGGATCTAACTTAATAGGTATTAATAAAGGTTAGTAGGGCTAATAAGTTAAAGTTTTTAAAGGAGTTAATAAACCTTCTAATATCTTATAAGAGTATAAAGTATAGAAGCGCCTCTTTATAAAAGAAATAATAATAAAAGCTTTACTTAAGTATTAACCTTAAAATTATAAGATTAAACTTAAACTAGGGAAGGCGCTAATATTTAAATTAATATATACGCTATTTAAAAAGGAACTTACGGTACTACGCGGGTACCTTAATAAAAACCTTAAAAAGGGATTTATTTAAAAATCTAAATTATTAATAGGTTATCTAATCCTCTTTATAAAAAAAAGATAAATTACTATAACTATATATTAACTATTAAAAGTTAAATAATATTATAATAAAAAATTATTACCTATTATTAAATATTAGCGAGTTATAGGACCGACTTACTAGGATAAAGATCTTTATGAAATTAGATCTCTAAGGGGTATATAACTTAATTTAAATAAAAGAAGGTAAAGAATAGAAAATAGTATTTAGGACTTAATATAGATATTATAAGTACCTAGTTATACCGTTTAGACTTACTAATATATTAGTAACCTATCAAGTACTTATTAATAATATCTTAAGAATATATTTAAATTATATAATAATCGCGTACTTTAATAATATATTAATTTACTTTAATAATAAGAAAGAATATATTAGCTATATATAAGACGTTTTTATATACCTATTAAAAGCCGGGCTTCTCTTAAAACTAGAAAAGTATAAGTTTTATAAGGACTTAATAGAGTTCTTAGGATTTATAATAACTATTAAAGGCGTTTATATAAGTCCTAATAAGATTAAGGCTATATAGGAATAGCCTATACTATATAATATTAATTTAATTTAAGGATTCTTAGGATTTACTAACTTTAATAGACGGTTTATTAAAGGGTACTCTAAGAAGGCCTTACTACTAATAGAAATTACTAAGAAGGATATTAGATTTTAATAGGATACTAATTAAAAGAAAGTATTTATAGAGCTAAAATAAGCTTATATAAATCTATTAATACTTTATACCTTTTATAGCGGTAAATTAATATATATTAAAATAGATACCTTAAATCTTATACTTAAAGCTTATTTATATTAATAAAAAGAAAGTAAATAGTATCTAATAATATACTACTTATATAAGATATTAATAGTAAAATAAAATTATAATATTTATAATAAGGAGCTTCTAGCCGTTATCTACGCATTATAATATTAGAGAGTATATATAGAAAGTTATTTTAAACTGACTATCTTTATAGATTATAAGAACCTCGTTAACTTTATTATAATAAAGGAGTTAAATTAATAATAGGTTAAATAGGCTAAGCTTCTTAAATAATATAAATTTAAAATTTAGTATACCCTAGGAAAAGATAATAGACGAGTAGACGCTTTAAGTAGATAATGTAACTATATAGAAACTAAAGATATTAATAAACAGCCTATCTTAAAATAAGAAAGTAATAGATTACTTATATTAACCTAGAGTCTAGTAATAATTATACGTATTTCTATAAACGCATCCCTAATCCTTAGGAAAGGATACGTTAATAATCCCTTAATAAAATAGCTAAGAAGTTAGTAATTAAATAAAGAATTATTAAAGTATAAAGGAAAGTTATACTTACTATTAAAATCCGCTAAGGCGGTAATTAGAGATTACTATAATAATCCTTTATAAGGATATCTAGGAGTCTCTAAAATAGTAGAACTTATTTAACGTATATACGCTACGCCTAGACTACGAGCGTTAGTTAAATAATATATTAGAGAATATATATATTATTAGTAGAATAAGTCTATAAGATACGTTAAGTATAGATAAATTTAGTTTATAAATATTCTAGATATATTATAGAAAGATATTATAATAGACTTTATTATTAAATTATTAAAGTTAGTTAACCTAGTAATAAATAATAAATACGACTTAATAATAGTTATTATAGATAAATTCACGAAGTATATAATTATAATTCTATATAAAGAAATCTATAATGCTAGTTAGCTTAAGTTCCTATTATTAGATCGACTTATTAGAGATTATAGTATACCTAAATTAATAATATTAAATAGAGATAAGCTCTTTATTTTAAACTATTAAAAGACGCTTATTACTTTAATTAAAATTAAACTTTAAATATTAACGGCATACCATCTAGAGATAGATAGATAAACGGAATATATAAATTAAATAATAGAAGTATACCTAAGATATTATATTAATAAGAAATAGAATAATTAGGTATTACTACTTCTAATAGTATAATTAGCGTATAATAATAAAAGATTAGATATTATAAGGCTATTACTATTCTTTATAAATTATAGATAATATGCGAACCTCTTTCTAGACCTAAGGAGTAGGCTAAATATAGAAAAAGCCTTAATAGTTTCATCTAATATAAAGGCTTTATATAAAGATATATAATAGTAAATTAGCGAGGTTAATTAAAAAATAAGTAAAGTTATTAATAAAAAATAAATCCTTAATTAAAGAAGGGGGATAAAGTCTACCTCTTTATAAAGAATTTAAAAAGTAAGAGATAAAGTAAGAAACTAGACTATATTAAAATTAGACCATTTTTAATTAAATAATCTAAGGGACCTATTAACTATAAGTTATAGCTTCTAGCTAACGCTAAGAAAAAATACCTAATATTCTATATCTCTTTATTAGAATTAATAGATCTTAATATACCTTTACAAGATACCTTTTACTTCTAGACTAAAGAAGAAACTAAGTATAAGGTTAAAGAGATCCTAATATAATAAGGTTAGAATTACTTAATTAAATAAAAAAGATATAATAACTCTAAGAATACCTAGGAGCTAGTTAAGAATCTTATAAATTATTAGAACCTTTTATAGTAATTTTATTAATATTAATAAGACTATTTTAATTAAAATCCGCTAGGATTTTAACCTACTTAAAAGAAACGTTAAAAAGGAAGTTATTAGAGTTAAGGATATTAAATTATTTATCCGCTTCTACCTCTTTAATATTTTTTATTTCCCCTTTAATTATATTAATTCCCTTCTTCTCTAGTACCTTTACTTCTCTTTATAAATAATTAAATTTAGTTAAAGCCTCTTTAGCCTTAGCGGCCTTTTAATTCTATTAATTCTAAATTCTAGTCTACTTAATAGGAGAGAAGGGTAATAGATTATAATTTAATAAACCCTTTTAAGCGCATTTTATATAGCGGCTTAACGTAGCCCTAACCTTATATTTATCGGCCTAATTAAACTATTTATAATTCGAGTAAACCCTTATAGCTTAAGAACTAGTTTTCTTAATAATTTTAACTAGTTAATAATAAAGGAAAGTGGACTTAGATTTAGACTAAATAGGTAATATAATAAGTAGTAAAAGTTTTTAAGACGAAAAGTAATAGGGGGGAAACCTAATATTATAAGCTAAATTAATAGTTCTTATATTATACTTAAACGAAGCACTTCTTATTATAATTAATAAGTTAGTGGCTAATCTATTAAGATTAAGATAGGAGTATTAGTAAGTTAGTAGCTAATTTATTAATACTAGATTAGGAGTATTAATATTAACTTAATTAATACGCTATTTCTTATATCTATATAATAGTAATGCTTTCCCGCCTAGATAGGAGCTTTATACTTAACTTATATTATAAACTTAGCTATCTCCTAGATATTAATATAATACGTTATACTAGACTAGTTTAGTATAAAGCCTATTTCTCTCTCGTCCTTAATACTCCTCTCTACGAGATTAATCCCAGATCCTAGTTAACCTCCAGACGACAGGGTTATAATAATATACCTCTATTAAATCCTAAGTTACCTTTATATTAAGGTTTAAATAGAAAATCCTAATTAATAGGTAGTTCTATACCTTTATAAGATATAGGTATTAAGGTAATTATTACTACTAAAATTATAACTATTTCTTTAATATAATTATTCATTAGATTAAGGATATTAACTTAATAACTACCTTAATTTTTATTATTATATCCTAATAGGCGCTAATAATTATATATTAATTAATAGGATTAAGATATATCTTCTAAGGTATAATAATATTATTATTAATCAATAGGTTTACTTAAAAGCTATTAATAATATATACCTTAACTACTATTTTAAATATAATAGGTTTTCTATATAATATACCTTTAATAGAAATAGAGATTGTTATATACTTATTAATCTTATATATTATATTACTTAATCCCTTAACTAAGATTAGGAATAATAGCTTAAAGAGCTTTAAGTTAAATATAATTTAAAGTAATAAGATATAATTAATTAATATTATTAAGTAACTTATATTTATATATACCTTAAAGATTTCTAGTATAATTATAATATTAAGAGTTATATAATAAAAACCTTAAAAGGCGTAGCTTAATCTTCTTATATAAGGTATATTATTTAAGTTAATAAGTATTCTTTTAATTATCTTAATATAATTAATAACTAATAATATATCTACCTTATTAATAAACTCTATTAAGGTATACTTTTTTAGGTTTACCTACTTAATATATAAATATCAGAAAAACTTATTTTTAAAGGTAAAAGCCTCTAAGTATTATTAATAAGAATAAAGTTTAACTAGATTTATAAAGTAAATATTAAGATCTTAACTAAGGTTATTAATAAGGTCTAAGCTATTATCCTTATTATATTCTTAAGTATTATTATTATATTCTTAATCTTTATAACTATTATAATAGATACTATAACTTCTATTATACTTATTTTTAAGAATATTATTTAAGTTCTTATCTACCTTATTATAATAAAACTTTAATTATAATAGTAGCCTGCGGTTTTACTATTACTACCTCCCTTAATTACTAGAATTATTATTCTACCTAAGTAGTAAACCTAACTACTCTAGATTTATAAGGCTAGCTATTATTAGATAGTAATATAATAAAGGTAATAAATATAGGGTATTTAAGGCTTAATTTCCTTACTACTAGGATTAACTTTAGTATTATTACTTATACTAATTAAAGTAAGTATTATTCTAGTAATTATTAGGATAATTAGAGTATTATTACTATTAAAAATTTAATTAATACTTATAAGATTAAGATCCTTAATAAGATATATATTAACTACTCTTAATAAATTATTTATTTCTTAAATAACTATTTAATAGAATTTCTTTACTACCTAAGATAGTAGTATTCCTTTTATTATAATTAATATATATTTACTAATCCTACTTAAACTTATCTAAGTTATCTAGGAAATCTTCTAGCTTTATACTAGCCTTAAGATAGTAGATATTATAATAAAACTTAAAGTTAAGTTTATTATAAATTATATTAAGTTAATTATTAATAAAGGTAAGATTAGTATCTTTAATAACTTATAAAATCTTTTAAGTATATTTATATAACTCCTAGTAATTAAAGGTATTATAAAGAGTATATCTCTTATATAATACCTAATTAATATTAATATTAATAAGTTACTTAAATCTATTAATAAATATCTATTCCTACTTATTAATCTTATTATTCTTAAATAATTTACTTAGCTATTATAATAAAATAATACTTTTTAAGTAAATCTAGAGATTAATATAAATTAATTTATTACCTTTAATACTTACTACGTCTTAAGTATACTTAAGAAATAAGTAGACGTCGTGAAAATATATCTCTTTAAGAGTATATTCTATTATAGGAGTACTAGAGGTAATAGATTTACCTTTATAAAGGGGGTTAAAGAAGCTAATATTACTAGGATTCTAATATATACCTTTATTTCCACTATTACTATCTAATCCGGTAGGTCCTTAAGAGCCTTAGGGCCTAATAAGTCTGAATAGCCTAGCTCCTACTAGGTTAGCTACTTAATAGGCCTAAATCCTAGTAATTATAACTTCCTAAATAATCTATTAAATTACTAGATTATTAATACTAGCTATATTTCTTATAAATTAGGAGTTAGAACTCCTAGTATTCTTAATAGACTTAGAGTTATCTTTAATAATAGGAAGTTAGGATCTAATAGGCTTAATATATATTATCTCCTTAATAAATAATAAAGTACCTTAGGAAGTTTTAATAGCTAACGTAGTTAATATTATAAGGACTATTAAGTTAGTAGATATTAATAAGGTAATTATAATAGAGGATTCCTTAAAATACTAGTAGGTAGCTAAGGTTTCTTACTTAAACTTAATAACTATTATATATATAGATACTTAGTTAATTACCTAATTCAATAACTAGGATAACTTAAATTCTTTAACTTTAATAAGATTAATAAGTTTAATAAAAGAGGAGTAAGAATACTATCTATTCTCCCTTATAAAAAGTTAATATAATTATCTAAGAAGCCTAAAATTATCTTTTATAAGAAATAATATTATAAAAAGGCTAATTTTATTAATAAAACTTAAGTATTAATATCTAGTCTCTATAAAATTATATAATTAGAAGGCTAAGATAACTATTTTATAATTAACTAAAGAAGCTAGTATAATATTAATAATAAATATACTTTAACTATACCTATCTTCTTAGTAGTAATAAAAGGTAAAAACTAGGAAATTATACTAACTTTTATTAAGAATACCTAATACCTTAAGCTAGTAATAGCGAGGTAGAATTTAATATCTAAAGGATGAATCTTAATATATTAATAATTTAATATTAATAAGGTTATAAAGTCTTATACCTCTAGAAGGTAAATATAAATACCTTATAACTTCTAGGATTTTACCTTATTAATAGCTTTACTAGAGGCTAGTAAGGGGTCTAATATTAATATTAGTAAGCTCTAGATCTTACCTAATAAGTAGTTAATTAATACTTATTAAGGTTAATATAGTATTACTACTATTAATATATATATGTATACAGGTTTCTATAATATAATAGATAGAGAAGCTATCTATCTACGTAGTAAAAGCTAAATATACTAGGATACTAAGGTAAGCTAAGCCTAATCGAGCTCTATACTTCATAATATATATAAGTACGTATTATATATAAATAGTAGATAATATAAGAACTCTTTATAAGAATAAGGCTATCTATATATCTAATAATAAGGCTATTAGTATAACGTACGTTAGAGTATAATACAATATACTTACCTAGTACGTACAGGTAAGTATAGTATTACTTAGTTAGCTAAGGTACTAAGTAAGACTACTACTTAGTTAGCTAAGGTACTAAGTAGTACTATTACTTAGGGAGCTTAGCGGCTAAGTAGACTAAGTATTACTCTTAGTATAGATTTCCTATATTTATATAGATGGCGATGTTTCCTAGTAGATAGGAGCTCTATACTTAACTTATATTATAATTCTAATAATCTCCTAAGTACTGAATATAATACCTTATACTAGACCTGTTTAATATAAGCCTACTTATCCTACTTCCTTAATACTCCTCTTTATAAGAACCAATCATAGGTCTATCCTATCTACGGACGGAGTGAACCGTAATACTTTAAGTACCCTTAGAATAAGTACCTTAGAAAGTAGAAACCCCCCCCTAAGCGTCTAGAGTTCCCGACGCCTAACCATAGATAGTAAAGATAGACCTAAGGTCGCTAGACCTAATTTATTCTATAGTGAAAGAGACAAGCTTGAAGACTAGCTTATATAGCTTCAGCTCTACTTTACCTTTAATAGATAGACCTTATTAATAGCATAGTAGCCGGCCTTTATTATCACGTATATAAAAGGACGAGCTTAGAAGTAGGTTTATCCTTCACTTAAGAAGTACCTTAAGGATAAAGATAATCTAGATAACTAGTATATCTAGAACTAGATAAAGAGCTTTATATAGTTTTATATTAAGATATAATAAGTCTTTAATCCTTTAAATAAAAATAAGGTAGTAATACGAGTCATTTAATACTTATCTTAAAAGAAGTCTATTATTAAGTATTCTACTCAGTTTCAGTAATATATAATAAAGATAGACTAGGATAATAACACGCTAATAATAATATACCGCCGCGGATTAAAGTTCAATATTAAAGAAGAACTTATATAAACTAGAGTATAGATTAATAATCTTGATACTCTAATAGTAAAGGTTATAAAGGTTGATAATAAGCTTTATAAGTTAATAATAGAAAAACGATATAATAGTAGAGCCTCTAGAATAGGATAATCAAGAATCTTCGCTAGTAATAGATTAAGAAGATGATAGTATTAATAACGCGACCTATATAGATATATATTAATAGAACTAGACTTTACTTAGAAATAAGACAAGGGAAAATTCAGGGATAAGAAGTAGCTTAAAAGGGGTAAGAAAGTAATAACCTATTATAGTTATAATAAGCTAGGCTACTTTACTAGAGACTATTAATTAAAGAATATAGTACCGCGATTATAGTTAAATATATTAAGAAGAGTTCTATATAATAAATCTTCTAAGGATCTAGAGAACTACGACTTAACTTATAAGTAGATAGAGGTAGAGAAACTATTAAAGGAAGTTATAAAGGGAGAACACTATTTCAAATTCATATAAAAAGTATACTAATTCATTAAGAATCTGAAAGATTATAGAATATCGCCCTAGGATATTAATATAAGAACCACGAGATATCTTATCCTAATAGGATAAGAGGACTTAAAGCTTAAAGAAGTTTTAAAGGACCTAGTTATTAATATCTAGATAAAGGTAGACTAATTATAATAATAACTTTAAGATATTTAAGATAAGAAGATAGAATAGGAATCTTTAGATAACGGCGAGGTTCTGGAGTATAGCTTAGAATATAGATAAGAAAGTTAAGAGGGCTTAAAGGAAGAAGCGTTATATTATAAACTTAATAAGGATACTCTAAATAACTCTCCATCTTATACCACTATATTATAAGGATTAAATAAAGGAAAATATTTAAAGAAAACGTATTATAAAGAAAAGCTTTATATTAAAGACTATTAATTTAACTTAATATACCTAGAACACGGTATTATATATTAGATAGCATGCGCTAACGACTATTATAAGTACTACTACCAAGTTTAATTAGAGCTAGGAAGATAGGTAGTAGATACGTCTTATAAACGAATGAATTAGAAGGACTATATAAAAGATAGTTATAACTAGTACTTAACTAGTAAACGGTATAACCTATAATTTCCAGGATCTACTATAGACTAGTATAATAGTGTGAAGAAGTAACTAATATATAGCCTAAACGAAGAGTATTACTACTTATTAGAGTAGTATACTTATATATATAATAGATACTAAAAATATATAGAAGTTAAGAAGATATATGATTTTCTCCTTAAATAGGGAAAAGAGTAATCTCTTATATTACAGGGATATATAAGTAGATTAATATACTAATCCTAAAGTAATTCTTATATACCACTTAATATAATATATATATGAATATACCGGTACTAATTAATAGTTAACAAACTATTACGATAATAGATTCTGAAGTGACTAGAAACTTTGCCTCTTAAGATTTAGTATAGTCAATAGGCCTACTAACTTGAAGGAAGAGAGAATAGTATAACTTATAGATAGCCGACAGGTTAACATTATTAATAGGGAGGATAAACGAGGAGATATACTCGCTACCTATAATAATTTAACGCTACTATAAGGAATTAACCTTTAATATAGTTAGGATAACTATTTATCATATCATTTTAAGAATACCTTGGTTAAAGAAGTATAATCTAGTGATTAATTAGAAGAAAGGAGTACTTATATTTATAAATACTAGAGATGTTACTAATATATAACCTATACGCTAATAGCGGATAATAATAGATAAGAAATAGAATTAAAGACTAGTTAAAGCTTATTATACTTTAGTTTTAAAGAAGGATAATCTTAGATAAGGATCTAACTTAATATATACTAATTAAGGTTAGTAGATAATTAAGCTAGAGTTATTAAGGGAAAAGATAAACCTCCTAATATCTTATAAGAGTATAAGAAATAGATATATCTCTTTATAAAAGAGATAATAGTAAAAGCTTTACCTATATACTAATCTTAAGATTATAAGATTAAACTTAAACTAGGAAAGGAACTAACCTTTGGATTAATTTATATATTATTAGAAAAGGAACTTACTATACTACGCGGGTATATTAATAAGAACCTTAAAAAGGGATTTATTTAAGAATCTAAATTACTAGCAGGTTATCTAATCCTCTTT
>JAABUK010004208.1_pt1 | contig 23617 bp, 24 predicted proteins | sample 5559141 | NCBI WGS metagenome assembly JAABUK01 (sample SAMN10711869, study PRJNA513367) | rock metagenome | isolation source: Antarctica rocks | place: Antarctica: Victoria Land, Pudding Butte nord | collected 2016-01-03
TGAAGAAGAAAGAAGATGCAACACGTCGTGAGTTTTACTCACGAAGGCACGCTAGATCGCTAGCGTGTCAACATCAGCTTTATACTAGTCTATGATAGTCTGACATGATTTATGTTAGACTAACTCGAAGTGCATGATCACAACAAAATCATTCAAAGAAGAACAAGATTGAAGTCTTTGCTTTATTCATGATGAACATCAATAAAGAAATCGCGTACAATACTCAGTGTGATTTAAACGCTTTAAACGTCTCTTCAATCAATGAAATGACTCAGAATTTGAAAGATATTAAAGCGAAGCTGTCATCAAAATATCATGAGTTTCTAGATGTTTTTGATCAAGCTCAATTGAATAAACTACTCTTTCATTGCTTTTATGATCATAAAATCAAACTCATCAGTGATTTAATGCTTTCTTGCTGTCAAGACTCAAGCATATTGAATGTCTTCTGTCAAACTTCTGAAAGTAAAGAAGTACTTAAATGAGAATCTGTTGAAGAGATTCATCACTTTCAGTCAGACTCTCTATTTCTTTCTCATTTTATTCACTTTTAAAGTAAATGAAGATCTTTGATTTTGCATAAACTATTGAAAGTTAAATGTCATTTTCAAGATCAACAACGAGATTCATCTGTACGTGATATCAACTACGAATCTTTTGATTCTATGTTCTGAATAGAAGTCAGAAGAGTCAAGAGATCTTAATTCAACGCAGTTTAAACGATGTTAAAATGTTGTGTAAGCAGAAAAGTCAATCATGCAGAGTTTTCATCTACGTGACAACACTTCTTCTAACAGTCACAATTGATTTACGAAGATGATTGATGACATGTCGATGTCAGTAAAAGATGAAAAGATATTTAGTGAAATAGTCATTCTCAGTATGAAAGTCGTGATTACAAGTGGTTGAAGAATTTGCGACTCGTCAACTGCGTCAATATACTGAAATGTCTTCATCACATCAACAGTGTTATCAAGTAATTGATGAAAAGATATCAGATAAAATAGTTGTTCTCAGTCTGAGAGTCGTGACTACAATGCTCGAAGAAGTAGTGACTCATTGATCACGCTGATATACTGAAAGAGCTTGAACTCATCTTCTTTACTTGATGTCAAGTCATACATTTATCTACATGAAAAATTGAGAGTTCAAGAGAACAATCAGAACACATTCTCTTTCATTGATCAGAGTCAAACATTGAACGATTGCGATTGCACGTTTATACTAACAGTTCATTCAACGTCTACGTGACATAAGTCAAGTCAAGAGAAGAAAAGAGTTACTCAATACAATCACACTCTATTTTTTCATCATGTGTGTCTCTCTTTCATCACATATTTCTCTGCTCAATGAATGACAATCATTGAGTAAAAGAACACAGCTCTACATACGTTACAATCACGAGCATCATGAATGCGAAGAAAACGTCTTTTGTCTTTGAATTAAGAATCGAATCGAAACATCGTTGTATAAAATATCATCAATGAAGAGCAGAGCAAAGATGATGCGTCATAATCAAACAGCACAGACACTCTCATCAAGAGTTTACTCAAGCATCACACACTGAATAGAAGCTATAGATTCATTACTTGATAACACAGTGTCAATCTCATTGTTTCGACTGCGTGAAGCAATCATGTAGACGACGAGTGATTTTCTCTCTCAGAGAATTTTGTTCACTCGATATAAGTAGCATAAAGTTTCTTATGAGTTGAGTTTAAATCAATGTCACAAGAGTGTATAAATTACAATTACAATTACAATTACAATTATAATTATAATGTCATTTTCAAAAGAAATAAATATTCTTTATTGTTGATAAACAAGATCATTGATAAAATAATGAGTTGCAAGCATCTGACTAGATTGAACATCATATCAACATTCAACAAACTTCAAATGCATTTTGATAACGAGAATTACATCACTTTTATCATTGCTTTAGAAGCATATAAATATAAGATGCTATCATTTAAACTGATTAATAAATTGATCTTCTTTCAGCAATATATGAATGACATTCTATGAAACTTTCTGAACGACTTTTGTCAAGTTTATCTAGATGACATTCTTATTTATAGCAAAATGAGAAAGAAACATAGAGATCACGTCAAACTAGTATTGAGTCAACTGCATGAATCTGAACTGCAGATGAATATTTGAAAGTGCAAATTCAATGTAAAAGAGACTGTCTTTCTAGAAGTCATTGTATCTGAACTAAATCTTTGTATGAATCTCAGCAAAGTGACAGTCATAGTCAGCTGAATCACTTCGATCAATCTAAAAGAAATTTAGAGCTTCGTGAGATTTGTTAATTTCTATCGTCGTTTTATTAAGAACTTCTCGAAGCTAGTCAAATTGTTCACTTAGCTGACTAGAAAGAACACATCTTTTGTTTGAAACAAGATTTATGTTCAAGTCTTCAACAATTTAAAGAAACAAGTCAGCTCAGTCTCAGTACTTTGTCACTTTGATCTCAAACAACAAGCTATTCTGAAGATCGATGCTTCAAACTATGTAAAAGATGAAATACTATCTCAGTATGATGATGAGAAAGTTCTTCATTCAATGATCTTCTACAGCAAAAGCATGATTCTTGCTGAAATCAATTATCACATTTATGACAAGAAATTGCTAGTCATTATTCAATGCTTCGAACACTGATGATTCGAATTGAAATGCATTGAACTACTCATTCAGATGTTCATTGATCATCAGACTTTAAAGATCTTCATGAAAAACAAATAGTTGAGTCAATAACAAGTCAACTATCTGAACATTCTATCAAAGTTCAACTTTCAAATCATCTTTAGATCAGGCAAAATAAACACTAAAGTCAATGCTTTAATCAGAATGCTTCTAATGAACATTTTTGAATCAGCTCAAAGACTTGAAGATCGCTTTCAGACTATTCTGATCTCTGATAAAGTCAATGTTCTATTTATTGAATCAGAAGCAAATCTCTATCAACGAGTATATATGATCAATTAAACAGATGAGTTCTGCAGCAAATATAAACAAGCTATGAATGACAACAAGCTCAAATTTCATATCACTAAACTGAAGAACTGCAAAATCATTGACGACATTCTATTTAGAAAAAGTCTACTGTGAATCTCTGAGAACATGCACACGAAATTACTACAAGAAGTGCATGATCAATCTTCAATTTCTCACTTCGACAATAAATGAATCATTGATTTAGTTCAGCGTTTCTACTATTGATCAGATCATCAAGCTACTATTCAACAATACATTCAAAACTGTCATGCTTGTCAACGAAGCAAAGCTTCTAGAAATAGCATTAATGAACTTCATCATTTTCTTTCAATTTCACAGAAACGCTGAAAAGATATAGTTATGAACTTCATCACTGAACTATTTCTGTCAGAAGACTACAACGTCATTTGCACAATCATATGTCATTTCATCAAAGAACATCACTATATTTTCTGTCATTGAGAAGATGATGACATTTCAGTTGAAGAAACGGTTTGAATCATGCTATGAAACGTCTATTGACTGCACAATCTACTCAGTTCTATTGTTTCAAACAAAGACTTTCAATTCATATCAACTATGTGAAAAAGTCTTTGCAAGCGACTGAGAATCACAGCTAGTTTATTCACAGTCTATTATTCTGAGATTAATGATCAATCGAAACAAGTCAATCAAGACGTTAAACGCGAACTTAGAATTTACTGCAATTACATGCAGAATGACTGAGTCAAATGAATATCTATGATGAAATTCAGCAACAATTTCAATATCTTCTCAATCACTTCAATGATCTTCTTCTACTTTAATAAAGAATTTCACTCTCGAATGAGTTTCAATTCAAATACAACTGACTATGAAACAACTTATGAACGACTTGAAGCTAGAAAAGCAGATGATATTGTCATTCAAATGAAAGAGTTACTGAGTTTCAATCATCAACAATTGAAAAAAACGAAGCTGATCATTGAAATTCAGATCAATAAACATGAACGAAACATCACATATGAAGTAGATGACTGAGTTTGACTATCTTTCAGAAACATCAAGACAACGAGACTCTGCAAAGATTTGAAAGACAAACAGCTAGATCTCTATCAAATCACTGTTAAAGTGAGTATCTTCTATCATCTTCATTTATCAGTCAGCATGAAGCATCTGCATTCAATGTTCAGCTTGAAGCTACTACAATCATATTCAGAATATTCTTTATCAGAACAACATTCAGAATCACTCAGATCAATCACTATTAAAGACAATGAACATTGAAAGATAAATGATATATTGAATTTCAGATGCTATTAAGGTCGAATACAATACAAAGTCAAATGAAAAGATCTAGATAGAAACAACGAATGATACTATGTTGATAAAGAGAAATTCAATGACTCAGAGAAAGTTTTGAACGAATTTCATAAGCTATATTCAAGCAAACCGCGCTAAATATCAAAATAACTATCAACAGAAGTGAGCAATTGAACTACATTCATGCAAACATGAATTTTTGAAGAAAGAAGTAATGTTATGAGCATATCAAGATCAATAAAACTAAACAAGATTGAAGTTTTAATCAATTTGCAATGCACGCTAGCGAGTACTCTGTATAATGATTAGAGCTAGTCAATGATCTAGTTGAGATCTGACTCAGGTTTGACTCAAATATGACTCAACATCTTTTTTCTTTCTCAACACTCTTTTCTTTCATCAACATCTTATTCATCTACATTATCTTCTTTTTATGTTACAAACACATTTCTTTTGAGTCTAGCACAGTCTTTGAACATTACATAAATAGAAGCTTTTGTATCAATCTTTTTCTGTATTCTTAATATTCAGTTATAGCTATTTCTAAAGATCAAGCATTATCAACTCTGATCTTCATTGATTATATCATCTAGACATGATTCTAACAAGAAGCAAAATACAAGAAGCAAAACATAAGAAGCAGAATACAAGAAGCAGAACACAAGAAGCAGAATATAAGAAGCAGAATGCAAAGAGCAGAATACAAGAAGTAAAACACAAGAAGCAAAATATATATATGAATGATATCATGACTAAAATGATGTGATCTTGTAACTACAGACAACATGATGATTATAAACAACATGATGATTATAAACAACACAATGATTACAAACAACACAATGATTACAGACAACACAATGATTACAAACAACATGATGATTACAGACAACATGATGATTACAAACAACATGAAACAGAATATATTGATATGATTGCAGCGTAAGTATGATTGACAAGCAGCAGAATACAGAAAGCAGAATACATTTATAAGTAACATCATGATTAAGATGATGCAATCTTATGATTATGAGCAACATGATGATTATGAGTGACACAGAGCAGCATACACATGTCTGTATGAAGATTGATCACAACAAATGCATAGTTTGTAGCTAAAAAATATAATGTCATTTTGTTGTAATGCATGTAAATTATCTTTTCTCTTTATTTTCTTGATCTAGTAAATTAATGATCTGAGAATTCACTGACTGACACTTAAGATCATGTGCATTTACATTTCAATTTTGAGCAAGTCACATTATGATCTTGCATCTTGCTTGAATTAACATCAGCATCATCATCATGATTCTGAAAACTTCATCAACAATCTTCATATCAATATGAATGTAAAATATATAATCTTGAAAGTCAGTTTAAGACGTGATGAAGTTGTAGTGCTGTAAAGTGTGAGCATCTCTGATATTTCATCAAGATGATGTTCATTTATCTTGTTGAAATATTGAGATGATGATGACAGATTTTCTTCTTCATCATTGAATTGAAATTTGTCAATGTCTTCAAATTCATTCAGAGCAGACAACATGAAGTTTAAACTGCAACTGAATATTCTGAGTTTTATATCAGTTAGCAAATCAGATCATGTCATAGTACATGAAGCTTCATACTGATATAAAACTTTCTCTTGATAAAAGATTTCTTCTTGATGTTGAGTTTCTTCTTGATGTCGAGTTTTTTCTTGATGTTGAGTTTTTTCTTGATGTTGAGTTTCTTCTTGATGTTGAGTTTCTTCTTGATGTTGAGTTCATTCAAAGCAGACAACATGAAGTTCAAACTGCAACTGAATATTCTGAGTTTTATATCAGTTAGCAAATCAAATCATGTCATAGTACATGAAGCTTTATACTGATATGAAACTTTCTCTTGATAAAAGATTTCTTCTTGATGTCGAGTTTCTTCTTGACATCAAATTTCTTCTTGATGTTGAGTTTCTTCTTGATGTCGAGTTTCTTCTTAACATCAAGTTTCTTCTTAATGTTGAGTTTCTTGATGATGTCTTGAATCGAATATTTCAAATCACTATGCAAGACAGCTTCATCTTGTTTTTCAATAATGACATATATTTGATATGTTGATTCAAACAATCTCTTGAGATATGAAAGCAGTTCACTGATGCACACAGTATTCTGAATCTTCACTGTCATGTATGTAATTTCACTTCTATCGTTTCAATCATTGACAAAATATGATTCGCAAAGTATATTTGTAAATGCATCAATATATTATTTCATCTGAGATAAAAGACATTGTTGAATAAAGTTATTCAGATCTTTGATCTGAACATTGATAATTGAAAATTGAGCACAATTTATTTAGAAAGTTAGTCAGTCTGTTGTCTTATACAGATATGAAGATTGATGTACAAAATACATTTCATTTTCATTTTTTACAAGTTACTGATTGTTAAGTATCATCAATGAAACGTTATTTCATGATATAATATGTCTTAAACTGATAGCTTGCTGCAGAAGATTGCACAATATGAGTCTTTGTAGTCTTGCTTACTGCTGATAAATTTCATCTGATGAAGAGTTTACTTGTTGAAATTAACTTTTGTCATGCAATCTCTGCTTGATGATGATTTAATTGTGAGAATCAAGTGACGAGTTGTGATTCAATAAAAGCTTGAGAATTTGATGATCAAGATGTTGAAGCAACAGAAGAAGAGTTAATAAAATTAATAAATTCAACGTGACATGATCTGAAAGTCAAAGATGATTCAGAAGAGACATTTTGTAAGTTTGAATCATTGCATTCATGACAGAATTTGACGCTGAATGACAAGTCAACATGAAAGTCATCTGTTTTGAAACAATACTGTCTGATCATATCAATATAAATGCGACGTATGATATTTTTTCACTTCATATGAATCATTGAGAATTAATGAGATTACATATACAACAGAGTCATAGCTAATGTGACACACGCTGAGCAGCGACTTTCTTGTCTATTGAGTCTATGACATATTTAATTGCTCATTATCTTCATTGATCTTAAGCATTCAATGTACATCATCATTTGAATGTGCTGTTTCATGCATGTCAGATAAACTATCTGATGCAATATGATGATAAATTAACTCTCTTAAGCAAAGATATTTCTGATAGTGCAATTGACTACGATGTGCAAATTTCTTCTTAAAGTTAACATTCAGCTGCTTTGTATCAATATGAAGATCAGTCATGACTTTTAAACATCAATCAAGAACATTGATAGATAAATACTCATCAATCACTATCATTCATTAGCATGACAAATCAAGCATATTAAGATAAGAACATATCATATCTTTTTACATCTGTTGACAATTCATCAAGCAGAATTGAATTGAGTTGAAGAGCTAAATCTGAGATCTGTTTTGAATGATGATAGAGAATTCATGATTGATCTGAAACACAATTGAGTTGATTCTTTTGTTGATGAATCTTATGATAGTTTCAGCTTCTAACATATAAATACACTTCTTGACGTAGTATGAGCATGTAAATAGCACAAAGATAAATGCAATCTGCTGATGATTTAAAGTTGAAGCTGTTTTCTTCATGAAGATTGTGAAAGTATATTTATGCTCATATTAGTATGAAGATGAGTTGCTGTTGAGTAAATAACATACATATCAGCGATAAATCAACATTTTATTTAATTGATTTCATTAAGACTTAATACATTGATTCTTAATGCTCATTTCGTAGAAAAAGCAGTTCTTGAAGAGAATATTCAATTCGTGATCTCGATGAAAATGATGATGTGCAATAGCAAGCAAGTCTGTTTTCACTTCTTGATTGAATCTTATAACTTTTGAAATTTTATCTGTCTCTTTTGTTGAATCTAGAAACTGTTAAAGACAGCTTATACTGATATAAAATGATATCTCAACATAGATTCAGACAATATATCAAAAGTATGCATCAATGATCTTGTATATCTTGAATTCAAACATGTTCAGTTTGCAATAATCGTTGATTGATCATATGAAGTTGAGATCTGAAACAATGTATTCATCTTGAGTTCATTGCAAGTCATATTTTCATTGAACAACATCATCAGAGTTTAAGATCTTAATCAAATTGTAGAGTTGAATGCTATAATGTGTTAGTAAAGCAAGACAACATATTAAAGATGTGAATAATCATGATATTAAATGATCTTGCTTTCAGAAATGAGCATGAAGCATATTTCGCTCATAACTTTCAATGATTTTCTTTCAAAGTTCAACTTTTACAATAAACAGCATTTCTGCATCTGCTATCTTTTTATCAATCAAATCAATGCAATTCTTCAATTTCAGCTTCTTTTGTATGCATATGAGAAAGAATCGCGTGATTTTAGAATTTTCATTCTCAAGAATTTGAAGTATATTCTTGTCAGACAGACAAAGTAGATAAAGTTCTCTGATTCAATCATGAAACTCATCACTTATGTTCACTCAAGTATTCTTGATTATCTGTCATGTGCGAAGTTGATTATGCAGAGTTCATTAAGTTATGTTAACATGATATTCATCTTGTAGAATTTAATGAATATCTGATATCTTGACATCATTATGAGATAGTTCAAGAATTCTTTTCTTGTAATCTTCAAGAAAAATAACTGATTGAGACATGATGAGATTGAGTATTGTTGTACATTGACAAATGTGCAACTTGCATTTTAGCAGAAGTTTCAAAATTTGACGCAATTAACACAATCAGCGATTTATTATCTATTTAGTTACTTTGTGCATCACATCAAAATATTTGATTATCTTTGACACAATTATTTGTAACAAACATAGAGAGTTACAAGTGAACAGAAAGAACTGTTGCTTTGTTACATTAATGTTCAATAACTGTGATTGATGTAACTTGAAGCAGTCGTGACTCATTGATTTGTTTATTATATGTTGAAAGTTTCTGTTCTTGTGCAAATCTTGACTAATTCTTTCTGCTTTGATCTTACTTCTGTTCAATTGCTCAAATCTTGTCTATACTTTCTTGCTCAGATCTTACTTAGATTTATTTGCTCTGTTAACACTTGTTAACTTGAGAATCTTCTTGCTTAAATATCTTACTCAAATCTTGTTCAAATCTATTTGCTCAAATCTATTTACTTTGTTAACACTTATCGACTTGAGAATTTTCTTACTCAAATATCTTGCTCAGATCTTGCTCAGATCTTGCTCAGATTTTGCTCAGATATCTTGCTCAGATCTTGCTCAGATCTTGTTCAAATATTTTGCTCAGATTTATTTGCTTAAATCTATTTGTTCTGTTAACACTTGTCGACTTGAAAATCTTCTTGCTCAGATATTTTACTCAAATCTTGCTCAGATCTTGCTCAGATCTTGCTCAGATCTTGCTCAAATATCTTGCTCAGATCTATTTGTTCTATCAACACTTGTCAACTTGAGAATCTTCTTGTTCAGATCTGAGTCGAGCAAAATATTTGAGCAAGAAGTGTATTTTGCTTCTTGTATTCTGCTTCTTGTATCATGCTTCATACTCACGCTGTAATTATATTGATATGTGTATTTTGTTCTGAATCATTCGTAGTCACTGTGTTGTTTATACTCACAGTATTGTGTTGCTTGTAATCATGATGATTCTCTTCTTTCAAGTTGAATGATGATGATGACTACGTGTTTCTGAACTGAGTTGATCATGTGTGATTTGTTGATTATGACTTCTGATCTCTGACTTATGACATGATCAAAAGTAAATATGAGTTGACTTTGACTTGTGATACTTGACTGATGATATTGCATGACATGATATTGAGACATTTGCTTTAGCACTTGAGAGAATACTTCATAGCATTGCTGTTGTTTGCAGCTATTTAAATACTTCATAGCATTGCTCTTGTTTATCGTTATTTAAATATCTTACATAGCTTAAACTTGTAATATTTTTCAACTTTTGCAAAAGATGAGTGATATGCTGAAAGCTTAAATGTAAATTCAGTTCATTCAACTATTCTTGCTTTATCACTTCAAATCATTAATATTTGTAAGCTTTCATCTCTTTGCAATGAATACTTCACATAGCTTAAACTCATAATATTTTTCGACTTTTGCAATAAATGAGTGATATGCTGAAAGTTTAGATGTAGATTCAGTTCATGACATTCTTGTTCTTCAAAATAAGCTTGAGAAGAAATTAATGAAAGCTTGAGATTTTCTGAGTTCTGATTCAGCAACATCTTCTTGTTTCTGAGTCAGACTGTTTTGATTCAACACGTTGTGCAATTGTAATTATATGTGATTAGAGTTGATGAATTGTTTCTCTTAAAGAAGATTTTAAGTAATATCTTTAACTTGATTCTGATAATGAAGAAATCAACAAAATTCAATTCTGAATCTCTTCATCATATTTAAGCAAAATAGAAAAAAATGCTTCTTTGTCTCAAAAAGTTCTTCTTTCGCAAATGAGAATGATTTTAATTGCAACTTAAGATCTTACTTGTTGAATCATCAATGTGACATATCTGTCTGAAGCTTGAACATTTCAAAGCAATCATTGTATTTGTCTAGAATTTTAGCTCAAAACTGTTATGAGCATATCAAGATTGATAAGACTGAATAAGACTGAAGCTTTAATCAATTCACAATGCACGTTAACGAGTACTTTGCGTAATGATTAGAGCTAGTCAATGATCTAGTTGAGATCTGACTCAGGTTTGACTCAGATATGACTCAACATCTTTTTTCTTTCTCAACACTCTTTTCTTTCACCAACATTTTATTCATTTACATCATCTTCTTTTCATGTCACAAACACATTTCTTTCAAGTTTAGCGCAGTCTCTGAACATTACATAAATAAAAGCTTTTGTATCAATCTTCTTTTGTATTCTTAATATTCAGTTATAACTATTTCTAAAGATCAAGCACTATCAACTCTGATCTTCATTGATTGTATCATCTAGACATGATTCTGACATTATATTAAGAATTCATTAATCACATGATATTAATCTCATTACTCATTCAACATACTCGTTTAGACAGAATGAGTTTAAAGAAATTCATTTACCTGATGATTGACGTAATCAAAAGATAAAACAACACTAGAAGATTGAATAAAATCAACGACAAGACTGTTTGAATTGCTAGACTACTTATCACTCATTAAGTATGCAAAGTTCATTCAATTATGAGAATCATGATAAAGAATCTTCGTGAATTGCTCAAGAATCAAATCAATCGATAGATTTAACAATAAAGAATCTTCGTTGTTTGCTAGAAAATTAATCAAATCAATCAACAAACAAATCTCATCTTCTTTGTTGAAGATTGAATCTCATCTCATTCATCTTTCTTCTTCAATCGTTAAGCATCGTCATTCATTCAATCTTCTTTTCAAATAAATCTCATCATGTTTAGTCATTCATCTACTGAAAAGCATTCTGAGAAATTTTGAACTCGTTTCTCTCAAATCTCTGATGCTGATTCATCGAAATCACGAACGAAATCATCAAGTGCTGCGTCATCTCTTCATGAAGATGATGAATCATTCGCTGAAACAATAATATCTCTTGTGTTCTACAAAATCTGAAAGGCTCGAAGTCTAGCTCTTGATGAAGAAACAGATCAACTCTACGAGTTAAATAAACAACAAGAAGACGAAATCAAAAAGTTGAAGACTAGACTTCAAGCTAAAGAAAACACTTCTTCTGATTTCATCTACTTTGAGCGTTCTAGATCTCAAAAAATATCTGATTCTTCGCTGTTTACTGATGAAAAGAATTCTACTTGAAAGAACTGATACGAAAAAATTCAGAATAAACTAAAGATTAACATTGATCTCTTTTCTAATGAATGAGTCAAATTGAGTTATATACATTCGAGATTATTCAATGACGCAGCTGAGATTACTCAAGCTAGATGTGAACGTGACTGTGTCAATCTTTATAGAATCATCGAAGATCTTTTGAAAAAGCTAGCTCAGTTGTTCAATGATTCAAATAAGAAAGTCAACTTTCATAGAAAATACTACAACTTGATTCAAGAATTTAAGAAATTCAGTGAATTTTATACTCAGTTTCAACGTTTATCTTTCTATTTAAACTATCACGAAAAGCAACTGATCGTTGATCTGAAAGATAAAATCAACTCTCGTCTTTGATTTGTTTGAGTAAATCAACTAGTTTAATCTGATTCTTTAAAAGAAATTCGTTTCTATCTGATTCATTTGAATAATGATCAGCGAGTCATTTGAAAGATCAAGAACAAGCTCAAACACGTCAATAATTTTTCAAAAACTATCTTTCATAAAGTGACTGTTATCATTCAATCAGTTGATCATTCAAAGTCTGATCAGTCAAAGTTGCATGACGCGATTTTAACTAATGTCAAGAAAGCAGACATTCTATTCAAAAGCTGTTTCATATGTCATAAATCAGATCATAGCTTTAAGAAGTGCTTCAATCTGTTACGAGTATGTTGAGATTGAATAGAATTTTCTAGTCAACAAGCTTTAGAAGTTTTGACTCATGTTGAATCTTTAGTCTCAACACTTCATTCTAGCGCTTTTGATACTCGAGCAAACCTGCTTTGCCTTCTTTGTTTTGCTCTACTATAGATACAGCTCAAAATTTCCCTTTGATTTCTTCTGTATTCTTAATATTCTAGTTATAGCTATCTCTATTGATCAAACATTCTATTCAGCTACACACTATCTCGCTGCAGTGTGATTAGATTCTAGGCATGATTTCAACATTATATTAAGAATTCATTTATCACATGATATTGATTTCATTACTCATTCAAGCTACTCAACGAATAATGAAATGAGTATAAAGAAATTTGTTTTATCTGATGATCGACGTAATCGAAAGACAGAACAACATCAGAGAGTCAATAGAATCAACGACAAGACTGTTTGAATTGCTAGAGAATCTATCGCTCATTAAGTACACACAGTTCACTCAATTAAGAGAATCACGATAAAGAATCTTCGTGAATTGCTTTAAAATCAACTCATTCTCATGAAGCAGATGAGTGAAAATAAGTTGTTCAACTCATCTCTTTCCCTCTTCATCTTGAATCAAGCTTGTGAATCAGACGAGTCAAAACAATCTGTGTCGTCAGATCAAATTAGTGAGTTTGCTACTACAAATGATGTTCTCATAGTGAGTCTGCTACAATGACACTCTTCATCAATGCAATGATTTATCTACTCTCATTGTCTTACCTATCAGTGAACCTGATTCTACGTTCACATGCAAATAGTAAGTCTGCTACAATGACAAGTTGAAAGTTGATCTCTTCAATGAGCAAGTCGACTAGTGAGTCTGCTTCAATGATACTCTTCGTCAATGCAATGATCTATCTACTTTCATCATTCAACCTATCAGTGAATTGATCTATCTCGCGTTCACATGCAACTAGTGAGTCTGCTTCAATGATCATTCTATCTCACATAGTGAGTCTGCTACAATAGACATTTGACGAGTTGATTTGAATCAATAGAAAGGTTGATAGAAAGACAGGCATCAAGACTCTACGTCAGTGCTATGAACTATACTACAAGTCATAGAGACATGACTTTTAAAGAGAAGAAGATAATGTTACGAGTGTATCGAAATTGAATAAAGTTTTCTAGTCAACAAGCTTTAGAAGTTTTGACTCATGTTGAATCTCTAGCCTCAACACTCTATTCTAGCGCTTTCAATACTCAAGCAAATCTGCTTCGCTCTCTTTGTTTTGCCCTACTATAGATACAGCTCGAAATTTCTCTTTGATTTCTTCTGTATTCTTAATATTCTAGTTATAGCTATCTTTATTGATCAAACATTCTATTCAGCTACACACTATCTTGCTGCAGTGTGATTAGATTCTAGGCATGATCTCAACACAATCGATCTACTAAAATCAATGCAGTGAACAAAGAATATGATCGCTTTGATTTCAATTTGAATTTCGATTCAAAAAACTAGTCATCTTTTCAAAAATCATCAAAAAGATAGAAATTATATCTTTGTGCAAACTAGATGAAATTCTATTGAAAGAAAATTACTTTGAAAAGTCGTTTCTAATTGACACTCATCTCATTTCTCAGAAATGATCTTTCAGTTTTCGTCTTCTAATAGACAGTGATTCAGTCGTCTACATGATCATACATTTCAATCTAGTTAATAAAGTATGCGAGAAACTGAGAATTCAATCTATATCACTGACAAAAGAGAAGCTAATAAGAGATTATGATGAGAAGATATTTAAGAAGATAATCACTCATAAAATTTTACTCAATCTCATCATCGAAAGTCATAAGAAATTTGTTGCGATCGTGCACTTCAAGTTAGTCTAACATAGATCATGTCAGACTATCATAGACTAGTATAGAACTGATGTTGACACGCTAGCGACCTAGCGTGCCTTCGTGAGTAAAACTCATGACGTGTTGCATCTTCTTTCTTCTTCAGCTTTGAACTTTTAGTTAGAATACACTCATATGATTCGCTTTATACAGACTCATAACATTAGTTCAAAGTTCATTAATCTTACTATTGACGTGTAGATGATATAAAAACAAGCTACACAACTCAAATCAGAAGTTGAAATCAGAAATTTTGACAGCAGAATCAGAACTCAAGCTCAGAAAGCTCAATAGAAACCAGAAATTTCTAAAGAAGAATCTTGATTCAAAATCAGAAATTTCGGTAAAATTAGAATCAAAGAACATGAACGCGTTGCTCTTGACTAACTCTTTATTGAGCTCGTCATCAGAAATCAGAAATTTCAGCAGTACTTGAACTCAAAAAGTTCGATAGAGTACTAGTTGTTGCTTGAACTCAGAAAGTTCAATAAAGTAACATTGAAATCTCGATCAGCAATTTTCTACTCATATCATGACTAGAAGCACAGAATCAGAATCAAATTAAACAGCATCAGAAGAAAAAAACATGAATGCATCATCAGATATAAAAGAAGAGAACACGAACGTGTTGCTTTTTGATCATGAAATGATCAAGATCAGCATCAGCACTGAATTGAATGCTTGAATAAGTGCTCATGAAGCAGATGACATCATTGTCTTTATCAAGTACATATGTCAACAGCACAACATCAAAATCAAGATTCACAATGACATGATTCAGATGTTAGAAGATGTCAACGAGATAAACATCATGTTGAAAGCTGCGCAGACGCGTCTGCAGAAAGAGATGAGAGACAAGAACGTGATTATACATCATTTAGAAACTGCATCAAGTCAACAAAGCACTTTAATTTCTGAAGATTATTTCTTGAAATCAATCAAATTATTGAATTCTTCACTGTTTGAAGATTCGTCACAGAATGTAGACAATTGACTATCGTGAATGCAAAATAAGCTGAAGGTAAACAAGAATCACTTTTTTATTGAAGAGTTGAAAATTGTCTACATCAAAAGTTGAGTCAGTGAAGCTGTGATCAAGCACATAGCTTCTCGCATGCAAGATATCTTCTTGAACTCATTTCTAGAAGTTGAAGAAGTACTATTGATCATTGATAAGATGTACGATGATTTCAATCATCATCATACAACTCAATGACAGTACTTGAAGCTGTATCAGAACAAGATCTTCTTTCATGAATTTTAAATGAAATTTCAAAGATTCAGCGCAGAACTAAAGTACAATAACGAAACTTTACTAAATGATCTTCAGCATAAGATTTGTTCAGATCTTCAACGAGCAACGCTCAATGAATGAATCACGAATTTGAACGAGTTTGTTGACATCTGCATGCAAGTCGATGTTAGATTGACTGAATTGAACGTTCAATCAATCGTCAAAGTCTCAGCAATCTCAGCTGCTCACTTTGTCGCTAGCACTTCGTCTGCTCGATCTACGTCATCAGTCTCTGCGTGAAAGAAACTCAGAAAATCGAATCTCAACTTTATTCAAAAAGAGTTGTTTAAGAAAGAACTCTGCTTCAAATGCAAGAAGTCAGAACATAAAGCATATGACTGTCTTAAGATGACTCAAGTGCATGAGATCACTGCGAATTCGAAAAACAATCTGTCTTCATCAAAGTAGTGACTGAAGATGATATACTCATATTTTGTTTCATCAGCATGTCTGATGATTCATTTGATTTCAAGTCGTTCACTGTTGATGTCATCTTGAGTAATTTAGAAAAGATATTCAGATCTCTCATTCTGATAGATACTGAAGTCATTGACATGACTTTCATTAATGAATCTTTGATGTCAGAGCTATGTAAATGCTTTGATATTCAGTCAATATTACTGTTAAAATCAAAGTCAATTCAATTGTATGATGAAACTTCTGATCAAAAGTTAATTACACATGCTTTGTATACATTGATCATGATTCAAGAACACAAGAATGAAATGATGCTTCTATTGATAACTCATTTAGATCAGCACAAGATAATCATTGAAAATCTTTGATTGAAAAGAAATCAAATTTTGATAGATTTTGCAAATGATTGATTAATATCATCATTGAAGATTTGAACATCAAAATCTGTTGTTTCAAAAGCAAGCAATCAATCAGCATTTCACAGATTTGAGTCAAACAAGATCTGTGAAATGAAACAAAAGAACTTGAACTTGATTGTTACATCAATGATTATCTTGAAGAGATCTTCGAATCAGAAATCAGTGAATAGATTCATTGAATCTGTTCTCATAGCAAAGCAAAGCACTCAAGTTGATTTCAATCAACTTCGCTCATTTCAGTCAACTGAGACAAAGAAACTCGTCAATATTATCATGATCAAAGTCGCTGCATATTGAACTTTAGTCAAGAATAAGAAGATCAAGATCTTTTTCTTGATCATTAGTGAAATCAACAAAGCGCTTAGCTCAGTCAAAGATTTCGCGAAAGTGAATAAAATGATCTCTGTCATGTCATTAAATGAACTGAAGAAGAAGCTTTTAATAGTTTATCATGACTTTCTAAATGTTTTTGATAGAGAAAAGATAACGCAGTTGTCTCTGCATTGATCATACGATCATAAGATTGAATTAAAAGAAGAGAGTCAATTCTTTAAAAGTTGATTGTATCTCATATTGAGCTACAAGTTGCAGAAGATCAAAGAGTATTTAGAAGAGAATTTGAAGAAAAAGTTCATCACTTTCAGCAAAGCTTCTTTTGCTTCGTCAATACTGTTTGTCAAAAAGAAAGATAACAGTCTTTGCTTTTGCATGAATTATCAAAAACTGAATGCTCTGATCAAAAGAGATCATTATTCAATACTCTTGATAAACGAAGTACTTGCTCGAATTCAAGACAGTAAGTATCTGACTCAACTTAACATTATCATCACGTTCAATAAACTGCACATGAGTTCAGAAAGCGAAGATTTAACTACTTTTGTTACTTTCTTCAACGTTTACAAGTATAAAGTAATGCTCTTTGAATTAATTAATGAACTTGCGTCTTTTCAGCATTATATCAACGATGTATTGTTTGACTATCTGCACAAGTTCTGTCAGACATACTTGAATAATATTCTCATTTATAGTAAGATCTTGAAAGAACATAGAATTCATGTGAAAGAAGTATTAAACAAGCTTCATGAAGTCAACTTGCAGATAGACATTGACAAGTGCAAATTCAAGATTCAGAAAATCTTGTTTCTTGAATTATTAATATTCATCAATGATCTGCGAATGAATTCTTGAAAAGTAAATGTGATTCGAAGCTGAAAAGTGCTCTGATTGTTGACTCATGTGCAGATCTTCATTGACTTTTGCAATTTCTATCGATGATTCATAAAGAACTTCTCAAAGATCATTCAACTCATGATAAAGCTGATTCAAAAAGATTACTTCTTTGAATGAACAAAGATTTATCAGACGATTTTTGAAGAACTAAAGTAACAGATGATGACAGCTTTCATTCTGAAGCATTTTGACTCAATCAAAGAAGCTATTCTGAAAACTGACTTCTTGAACTATGTTAACGACAAAGTATTGTCTCAGTATGATGATGAAGACATTTTACATTCAATGATCTTCTATAGTAAGAACATGATTTTTGCAGAATGCAACTACGAGATCTATGACAAGAAACTGCTGATCATCATTTGCTGCTTGAAGCATTAATGCTTCAAATTAAAATGTACGAATATTTCAATCAAGATCTTCATCAATCATCTGAATTTAAAGTACTTCATGATCATCAAAGAACTGATTAGATGACAAGCTAAATGAGCTGAAAAGTTATCTGAATATAACTTCAAGATCATATATCAGTCGAAAAAACAGAATCTGAAAGTCAACATGCTGATCAGAGTGTCAGATGTCAAGTCAGTTGAAGCAAATGATAATTGTAAGTTATATCAGCATCAGATGCTATTGTCAAAAGACAGATTTGAACTTCAGTCAATAGAAGATGATCAGAAAGCTGATCAAGATTTGATTCAGATCTTGCTCAGATCTGACTCAGAATCTGACTCAGATTCAAAACTTAAATCAAAAGCTAATTAAAATTAGATCTGTTATCGAGTTCAAGTTGCTTAACTCAACTCAAGTTGAGTTTCAGAATTGAGTTGAATTGAGAAAGATCAACTCAACTCAATCAAATTGAGTCAGACTCTCGACTCAACTCAATCAACTTGATGAGTTGACTTGAACTTGATGACATGTCTAGACATTTTACTTATTTGAAATAAGTACTAGTAAAATGATATTATAAAACTTTAAAATGTGTGTGTATGAATGATCTTTATTTACATGTCAAAAAGAAATTTATATGTATGTAAAGAAATGTCTTCAACTTCTTTATTGTTGACTCAGATCTCAGTCACTGTTTCTAACTAAACTGCTTGAGAAATGCGCAAGCAATTTCATGAAAACAGTAGATTGCAAAATGAATTGCAAAACTATTTACATGAGCTTTCTATTGATGTCTTCTTGTCTTCTTTGCTCAGACAATGCATTCAATTTAGCTTTATTCTTAAATGATGATTTCTTCTTGAAAATTAGTCATTTCAAAGCTACGTTTACATGTTGAAACAGAACTCAACTTCAAAGAAGAAGTCATCTTGCGCTGTTCTTTTTTCACTGCTAAAGATGATGACTTAGATTCTTCATTCAATTTAAAGACTGCAACGAATTTCATTAAATTTCTTTGATTCATTATCTTTCATAATGATTGATCGTTCTTCTTCAATCTGTTTCTCTCAGTCAAGTGTAATGTAACTCGATCAAAATGAGCAGACGCTGAAAATTGAGCATTCAAAAGTGAAGTTGTTGTAGATCTTGCTGTTGTAAATCTTGCTGTCGTAAATCTTGCTGTCGTAGATCTTGCTGTATTAGATAACGTAGATAACGAGAATTCTTTGAAGTTTGAGAATCTAGATTGCGAAGATGGTATGAAAAGATTAACATCAAGTGTATCATTATTCTTCAGCTCTGATATTGTTAATTAAATGTCTGATGATGAACAATATAACATTACTTATCACGCTCGTTATCATCAACATCATTATCTGATGATGCATCGCTGATATACTCTAAATCTTCATTAACGTTGATGATGAAGACTAAATCTTTGTTCTTTTCTTGTTTCTGTGCATCGAAAGCTCTTTTCTCTTTAATAAGCTTGTGAGACTCAAATTCTGCTTTCAACTTCACAGCATCTGCATGCTTAATCATCATGATATTCAATATGATGTTGACAACAAAAGAGCTGCGACGATAAGATAATAAGTCTCGTTTCAAATTGAAAACTCGTTCAACATTTGTTGAGATAGCTGAAATTGCTAAAATATCTCGAGTTATTCTGCTTAGATGAACAAAGTCTCTGAGATGATTTCTTCAGAACTTAATGAAATCAATGTCTTAAACAGTGTCTAAAGCTTATTAGAATTTGATATTTCAAACTATGTGACTGCAAAATCGATTGCAAAATCGATTGCAAAGAAATTATGAGACAACATTAATTGTGCAACAAACGAAACAAAGAGAAGAAAAACTAACTTTGATTCAAATATTATTTCACTTCGTTTGTTGAAACAAGTGATGATAAATTGTGATGTCTGAAATTTCGTCTAACGACTATATCTGCAATGAAAGATGATTGTTGCAAGACTCTTTCTTGAAGTTGATCTTGCAATGTAGTTGAGTCAAGAGCGTAGTGTCTAGCATAATAATTTATAAACTCTCGTTTGTATCTTTGTTTATAGTCGCTATCTTATCATGTAGATCGCTCGTATAGATTTAGTTTCTGATGAGAATCTATAATATTTTCAAGATTGTACATTAGCTTTCGATCATGATTGACATCTGCGTAATATTTGAATAATTTGATTTGAGCTTACGTTAAGATTTTCAAAAGCGAATGCTTTCAAGAACGCTGCTTTCTCTTCAGAGCTGTCATATGATCTTCAATATGAGAGAACAAAACATCATAAACGATGTAAATTGCATTGATGCTGAGTTCGTGATTACGTTCAAGTAAATCAGTGAATATCGCGAATGATTTGAGTAATTCTACAAGATATTGAACATATGTTCATTCTTCATTATTAAGAGATAGCTTTTGAAGAGTAGTATTTTCATTTTCGTGAGTAGAAATATAACTCTTGATGAAGGTTTGAAGACGAAGTGCTCTCAAAAGCATGAGACAGATGAAATTTCAGCGAGTTTTAACGTCTTGTATCATCTTGAGACAAAGTTCGAAATTACGTTGAGACTTGTGAAAGTTCTCTATTCTCTGAGAACTTTCGTTCATATAAACAGAAAGCTTTCGAATCTAATTAAACATTACTATAATGTCATGAATAAAAGTGTACTCTGTATTTTTGATCGCGATTGCAAAACTGATTGCAAAATCAATTGCAAAATCGATTACGAAAATAATAGCAGAGCAAACTAACATAATAAATAAAAATTATTAATTATCTTGAACAATGTTCAAGATAAACTCTCTTGTATAAACATGCTGTGAAGACTAATCTTGAGTATTCAATACTCTTTCTCATTCTCATTCTTGAGACTTAACGTTAGCGATTTGAGTAACTGTTTAACAGCTAACTGAATTATATGTGCTAAACATGATAAATGTGAAGTAGCTGAGAATGTTTGCAAAGTTTCATTTAATGCAGTCATCATGACGTCGTTATTGCTAACGTTGTTTATGATTACAGTCATAACTCAATCTTGAATATCAAGTTCTTGCAATATTCGTTCAGTAATACTGCTTAGATTGCTCTCGATATGCTTGTCTTCGATTTGTTCAAAGCTCAACAAGACTTTTCGATATTTTCAGAACTCAATGTAGTAAAATCTCATGATGACTAGAAAAGATAATCTATTAGAACTACTTCATTCATCTAGATTAATGAAGATTTTAAAATTCATTGATAAATTCTTGAGTATGTTGACTTGAACAACAGTCGCTTGATTCTTGAGAAAGATCGTAAGTTTGATTCTGTGTAACAGAGTAATGCTTGATTGTGTCATTTCAAATGCTCATCGAAATTAAACATTGTCAATAACGACATGAGAAATATTCAAAGCGACGAAAGTCTTTTGAAGTTGTAGTGCAAAGACTTCTGAAGTATATTCTTGATGAAAAACGTGATGCTGTGATTTGTTAATCTTTTGCAATCTTTTTTGCAATCTGTTTTGCAATCTATTTTGCAATCTGCAGCTAAAAAGCAACTTATCAAAGCTTTAACTCTAACAAAGTTATGAATGTCTTAAACTTTCGTGATCTTAGTTGCTAAGTTTGTGCATCTATCATAATCTTTGCTATTCAAATGACGTTTTATGATGCTGTTATTGATGCTTCTATTGTTAGAATGCTTGTAGACATGTGAACACAAATGACAAATAAGTTTGAGTCTTTTGCTTTCAACTAAAGCTGTCTGATAGAAGTTATTTCATATCTCATCTGTTCATGTCTGTGAGATTCACTTTGAATGACGATAGTCTGATACTTTTCGTTTTACTTGCATTGCATATTGAGTTTGCTTTCATCAATTTAGAAATATATGTTGATATTCTTGCTCATGATTGTATAGCACATATCATTCATCATGTAACGACTGCAGTTCAATGAGCACGACAGAAGTAACGTTAGAAGAAGAAGATCAAGCACTATCATGCTCACTGTTGTCAAGATTCTCTGAAGATATATTTATAAAACTGAATAAACTGTTCATACTTGCTTGCAATCTCAATGTTCTGTTTCAAGAAGATGACATGATAAATAAGTTAAACGAAAAAGAGACTGCAAAAAAAGTTGCAAAAAGAATTGCTAAGAGAGTTGCAAAAAGAATCAAAAACAAGTTTGATTTTTCAAACATCATTAAGCTTAAAGTTTGAAGATCAATGCAAATCATGCATCATTGTTAACTTGTGACTGATTGATTCTTATCTTTTAAATTAACTGTTAATTATTTTAAAAACTAGCACATTTTAATAGATTTCAAACATCATGATTGACTAAGAAGCTTATTACAAATACAAGAAAATAATTATACAGAGATGAACTGAAATGCGAAAAAAATGTTTAATTCTTTTGTTCACTTCTGCTATTTAATTATTACATGAGAGTATGATGTGATGCTGCATGCAATAAATGATTCTATCTATCAGCTTGTGACTGCAAAACTAGCTAGATCGTTGATTTAGAAACGCTTGATTTCTAAGATATGAGCATTAAGAGAATCAAAAAGATTACTTGACTTCTTAATTTTAAATATTACTTTTCAGATTTCACGTGTCAATTTGTGTGAAATATTTGATGTTCATTCATACTTGTCGTAGTCAAAATTTGTCGATCAATTCTCAGTCTGATCTGATAGCACAATTCACTTGCATGACTTGTTCTTAATCATCTTTCTTTTCAATCATACTACACGTCATAGAGTTTTCTAAGACGTGATGAATGATTCTTGAAAGCACTTTGATGTCAATTTGCAATCTCAAGAGATATGATAATTTCTGAAGAAGACTTGATGATACTGATCGCTCTCTGCTTTTCTATATGTCACAATGTTAGTATAAATATTGAAATACAAGTTGCGAAATTGATTGCAAAATTGATTGCAAAATTGATTGCAACATCAAGAGCAAAATCAAAAGCAAAATTCAAATAGTAAAAAAAATAATAATCATGTTGTAAACAAAATTACAAAAAGAACTGTCAAAAACTTACACAATAAGACAACACGCTACGTCTTTTCAGAAATTCTGAAACTGTCAAAGTGTCAGAATCGTGCCTAGATGAGTCAATCAGCGAAAGTCAAAGTTGAATAGTGCTTGATCTTTAGAAATAGCTATAACTGAATATTAAGAATACAGAAGAAGATGAGTACAAAAGCTTCTATTTAAGTAATATTCAGAGAC
>JAABUK010004209.1_pt1 | contig 23617 bp, 35 predicted proteins | sample 5559141 | NCBI WGS metagenome assembly JAABUK01 (sample SAMN10711869, study PRJNA513367) | rock metagenome | isolation source: Antarctica rocks | place: Antarctica: Victoria Land, Pudding Butte nord | collected 2016-01-03
AATACCTCACGTCCAGCACCCTCATCCCCTCCCTCTTCCCCCCAATCCCAAAGCCCTCCCCCACCTCGAACCTTGACTTCCTCAAGTCTCTGTCCCTGCATAGAAACAACCCTTGTAACGCCGGATTGTACAGCGGCATACAGTCATAGACGTAGCATTTCTCAGCAGCCTTGTATCCAATGTCGACGATCTCGCACATCTCGCGGCTGGAGTCGCCCTCTCCGACGACGAAGACGATGTCTGAGAGAGAGAATGTGGGGGGTGGGATTGCGGAGGAGAGTGAGGGGAAAGGGTGGAGGTCTTGGAGGAGGCTGTGAATGGATGAGGTGGTGCGCGTGCTGTTGTTGGAGGAGGAGCTTGTGGAGAGGGTTCGGGACGTCATCGTTAGTCGTTTGCGAAGATAGAGGTGGAGAGGTTTTGGAAGTGGTGAGATGTGACGCTTATAGCGTTTTCCATTGACGAGTGGCTTATGCTTGGCTCTAGTGCCTACGTGCCGAGTGACAAGGTACTCGAGACCAACTCTTAACTGTTTGCGAAACCGTAAGGTGCAAAGGGCCTCAGTTGACCGACCTTGGAAAGTTAACCCCACGATGAGGGAAATGTTAGCAGTACATCAAACACCAGTGCCCTTCAAGACATTGCACATCGAAAGGGAGGACGGCGTCGAGCGAGGCGAAAGGAGGCCACCGTCATGCTCTGGATCAAGAACATTGCCGTCTGATTTGTGAGCAGGGAATGAAGAGCTCTATGCATTGCCACCACACAGAAAATGCTAGTGGAAGGTGAATGCAGCCTTGCTGATTGCACGACGATACTCCGTTGCCCTTATATCGATGGTACAAGCCCACATCATCCAGATCTTTTGTACATGCACACAACTCTCCCTCGTAGCAAGGATGTCATTCACTCGTCGCCGGACATATCGTGTCATTTTCGAGCCCCTAAGGCTTCATCCTGTCGTCTTCCTCCTTTTCGCTGCAGCAGCAGCCATTTTCTCCAGCTTGCCCTCCTCAACATCCAGTAGCAGGCTGCCCTTTTTCTTCCCAGCTCCTGGAACCTTGATCCAGTACACTAATTTGCCATTCACAAACTCCAAACACTCGATGCTCACTTTCCAGTCACTGATGACTCCAATGCCAGTCACGCGATCGTCTAAGTCCCTGACGCGAAGTCTCATTCCTGCCCGGTACTTAGGCTTCCGGAGGTATTCATTCTTGCATAAGATGGTCGTCCCGACTGAGAAGAGGTGATCAATGGTCTTGCAGAAGTAGATGTATTCGCGTTGTTGAAGCCGATACCCGAAGTCGATCACTTCGCAGAGATTGAAGCTGGTGTTTGGGCTGCTGCCGGTCATTCCGAGGACAAAGACGAGGTCATGCTTCGAAAAGTCTGGCGGAGGAATAGCTGGAGGGATTCTTTTTGGCTTTGGTTTGGCATCGACAGGATCTGACCATTGGAGGGCCATGGCTCGTCCCAGCCGCGGTGGTTTTCTCTGAGATTGTACACTCAAACTGAGGTTGCGAGCTTAGGTCATCGTCGATGTTTGTTGAAGTGATAGCGAGTGAGTATGAGGTGAGTGGGGAGGTTCGGAGAGAGACTGCTTGAGTTTTGAGATGTTGGTCGTGTGACCTCCACCTTGGCTGCAAAAACGAGTCCTGCATGCGAATCACGCAAAGTTTCCTGTGCACAGGTGTACACGTCAAGCACATGCACAACAGGAACACACAAAGGAATAGCGTATCGAAAGAAGCCCTTCAGATATCTCCTACAGAATTTCCACTGTTCGTATGAAGGAATTGTGGTTTCTATCCCGTTGCGAGACAGCTGCCTCTTGAGGAATCACCACCACTCTTTGCCTTCTTGCGACTCGCCATCCTAGCTTCTTCTCACCGGCCAAAGTTGCCTTGAAGACAATGATATTAGGCTGTCAGTTGTGCCAGTGTTCCAAGGGAGGCATGTTCAAGTGGCCAGTTTGCGTTGCAGAAAATCAACAACTCCTCTCCGGAACTCTTCAGGTTTCTCGCTGAGGACCCAGTGCCCACTCTCAATGTCAAGCAGCTCAAAGCGGGGAAAGAACCGTCCAATCAGCGGTAATGCTTCATCTGCTACATAGTGGCTCTTCGTCCCTCTTACAAACAAGGTTGGTCCCTCGTATCTCGCTTCGTCTGGATCCCGGAATGGAAAATCAGCCAAATGATCGAAAGAATTGGCAAGAATCTTGATGGGTATGCGAAACTTCAATACTTTCGTGTCCGGTGAGCGAGTCAGGTTGGTGAGCAAGAACTGTCGAATTGGCAAAGCCTCCTCATACTTCTGCAGGATCACATCAGCATCTGATTGCTTCACAACTTTTGCGTCTTCGATGGCCCGCATCGCTTGCATATATTTGCCAAAGTCGGATTTCAGAGCAGCGTCAATTGGGCTGTTGTCAACAGGTATGAGCGCAGAGATTGTACGGGGGTTGCGTAACGCTAGAACCATGGCAACTTTCGCACCCCTAAGAGAACCGAGATATCAGTAAGACGCCATGAGTGCTTGCGATGACTGCGACTAACATAGAGTGACCAATCAAAGTGGGTTGTGTCAAGCGCTGGTCTGCGATGAAAGCTTCTACATCTTCTGCCATGGCCGTATAGTCATGACGACCATCATGCGGAGAGTCACCGTGGTTGCGAAGGTCCTGATGGCATGTCAGCAGGGAAATGATCTGGAATAGGTGGTACAGACTATTGCGTAGATAGATCGATTCAAGTCCTTGGCAAGAGCCCTGCGCAATAGTTAGACAGCATTTGATGAGCGCATTATTGTCCTCCTTACTTACTGATGCTCCTGTTGTTCTGCTTCGAGCCGAAGAGGCCATGCATGAACACGATGGGCGGGCCATCGCTGGAGAGGGCTTTCGGAGACTGGTGGAGCTTGTGTGCAAGTGGAACCCTCAATCTTAGGGTTGATGTGGAGAACGTTCGCTTTGTGAGCATCTGAAGGGCCGCGTGACCGCACATATCATTGTCAAATCGCAAGCACCTTTAGTGGTATACAAAACGCGACAGCAAAGAGCAGTTACAAAAGATCAGATTCGCTGTCGGGTTGAATCTGATTCAGGTGAGGTCTTGGCCAGAGAGCTTAAATCCAGTAGCTTGACGACTGACTGGGCCAGTCATTTCGTCCAGAATTCTGCTCTGTCGAACGTATGAGCTCCAACGCATATATAAAGATACAAGACAAGCTGTGCCTCAATTTTTCGTCGTACACAGTCAAACACAAGACGTCTGACTCATTTGTCCCCATATCCGAAGACGTGGTAGATCCCTCCACAGCATGAATAGACCTCCTTCACTCAATTGTGGACCTCCTTACTTCTTCCCTTGACAAGAACTTCGTCTGAGTTCATTGCGACCAACGGTGATGATCTCTTAGCCGGTTTCGATAAAGAGATTACACATTCACTCGCTTGCCAATATGAATCAGCCCCATGGCGCTTTTCACATCCTCCAAGGTCATACCCGCATCGGTTGCTGCCCGATGTTCGTTGTGAGCGATGTCATCAAGAAGAATGTCTTGACTCGAACGAAGCTGGAAGTATTTCTCACGGACCTCTGCTAGGGTTTTCACCACCGCATCTGCCACCGTCTCCTTGAGCGAGCGCAGACTTGAGCCTTTAAATTCAGCCGCGAGGTCGTGACCTGACATCTCCACATCTTTGGTATGTTTTAAGATGTCAAGTAGGTTTGATACCCCAGGGCGGTTCTCTGGATCATACGAGATGCCCTCTTGTGAGTCTGTGAGAGCTGTGCGGAATTTCTGACGAGTTGTTTCTTCGTCGTCTGTAATCAGTATTCTCGAATTCGGGTTTAGATCTGATTTAGACATTTTCTTCGTCGGGTCCGTAAGAGACATGATTCGTCTTGCAGGTGCTACAGTCTTCGTAAGAATTGTTGCCGTCAGGTGGGGTTTGAATGAAGCCAATTACATATCACTGGCTCCGGCATAGGAAAGATATCACCATAGGTGTGGTTGAAAGTGCCCGCCAAAGTCCTGGCAAACTCGACGTGTTGCCGCTGGTCTTCTCCAATAGGAACGTGGGTAGATCTAAATGCAATCAGAGGAATCAGATGGACCAGCATCGCAGCGAACTTACTTATATAGCAGAATGTCCGCTGCTTGAAGAACCGGATAGGAGAAGAGTCCCAACTTCAATGCAGATCTTGCCTTGCTATCATGCAAAGAAGCATCGTCTGGCAAGTTCAATTTGCTCTACCCTTTCGATCAACTACAGATTCAGCGAAGTCAAGGCAGAAATACCTTCCATTGTGTCATTCGTGACAGATATCCTGTTGAAGCCAAGGTGCTTAGTATCCACATCAACTCGGTATGTCCTCGCACCTGCTGGCATGAGCGACGAGCATATTGAAATTGCCAAGGACCTGGCTTACTTCGGATTGGAAAAAGATTCGCGATATCTTGGGATCCAGACCAACGGCCAGGAGGGCGACATACGTGTCCATTCTCCATTCCTTCAATTGATTTGGGTCTTGATGGACGGTCAGAGCGTGAAGGTCAACGATTGAGAAGTTGAGCGCATCGTTCCCGGTTTTATCTTTTTGCAATTTGACCCAAGGCCGAAATGCGCCGAGAAGATTTCCAAGATGGGGAACTCCAGTGGGCTGAACACCAGAGAATGTAATCTTTGCTTGAGTCACACTCGCAGCCTTAGTACCAATCGAGCGGCAGCATTGACTGTTGCAATGTCGCGGAGCCTGACTTTGGATTTTCCACACGGGCGCTCCATCATGGAAGGATTTACGGCTGTAAGACCAGCGCGGCATATCCTTTGAACGATGAACAAAATCGAGGTTGACAGAAAAGCAGCACAAAGCGACTCGGCTGGCGCCTGATTACTCATCAGGGCTTGGCGTTATCGACCATTTTCTCCGAGACCACGCAGCCGAATGGTAGAAGACTCGCCATCCGGCCGCGGTAAGAAGCACCAGGAACATGAGGAAATCCAGGTTGTGTATACAAGAACTCGGTATATGTGCGATACTCCACATAACAATAGAGCTTCTTATTCATGTACCAAGAGCAAAGAACGTCCCTCCCAGGGTATCTATCCGCGAATGCCACGGGCCTGTTTTCCCTGCGCTGGCGACTAGAGAAATCCCACCCCGGGCGCCAATGTAGTAATACTATCTTGAGAAGGAACGGCTGTACAGTTTCGCCATCTTTCCTCCACGTAACACGCCCCCCAGTCTTGTGAAACTTTTCACCCTCTGCTTCCTTCGTCGCCCGTCCTGCACACAATCGAACCTCGAACTTGATCCATCTCTGGGTCGCGGGATTCTGATTGCTGTCGATCTTGCTACTGACGATGCTGGTTTTGATGTGGTAGAAGCCGATACGGGCCCCGCGTAAGGGGGGTCGCACCGGCGAAGATTGGTTGAACGCAAAGTGACGAGCGGCCGCGGGAAGATTTTGAGCCTTCACCGTACCTGCGACGCCGGGAGGGGCACAGCAGCAACAATTTCGACGCACTTCTCTAGAAGGCGCAGGCGAGACAGCTCCCTGACCTCGGCCCGGAAACTTCTCTGGCGTGGTGGCAGGTAGGTCATTGCTCCGGGTCCATCTGACCTACCTGCTGCGTCGGCATGTGTCCATAAGGTCCATACATGCCCTCGAAGGTCATCTGCTGACCAGTATTGACGTTGCCGTATCCGCCAGTGGGATCTCCGCCCGGAACGTGTCCAGGGTAGCCCATAGCTTGTGGTCTGTACTCTTGATCTGGCTGGCCCATGGCGCCGGGGTGACCCATGGCGCCATAGTCCATATGCTGTTGCTGCTGTGGTGGAGCCTGCTGCGGCATTTGTCCTCCAGGTGGAGGCACACCTGGCACAGCAGCAGCTGGAGGCGGCGCGGCGGCCCCTTGACCAGTGCGCTTGGAGTGACCTTGTGAATCTTCTCGGGGGACGATGTCGATCAAGAAATCGAACATGTCGCTTTTGGCTAGTGCGGCTGCGATATCTGAGCGCTGCAGCGTCCGCCTCTTATTATCTTCTGCGTGAATCCAAGCGCGCATGGTCAATTCGGTGATGAAAATGTCGCACCCTTTCGCGAAAAGGATAGGAGCCTCGGCGCTGATCATCTTGACTTCGGGATCGGCTTTCATGACCTTTTTGATGCGCGCGAGAGGCAGCTGATGAAGCTTGAAATCATGGGGGTCATTTTCGAGAGCGTTGATGGTTTGATGCCAGTAGGTGGCAAGAATGTCGCGAGCACTACCGGTGAGGCCTTGATTTATCTGGAGAAAAGGTGATGTTAGGTCGCAGGATAAATACGGAGGCCCAAGTAAGTAGGCTTACATTCGCCCAAGGCGCGGAGTATAGATCATTTTGCGGTGCGTATCCAGACGCAGATAGCTGTGAAAAGTCAGATTGATGCACATATCTCTCGGAAATTGTTAGGCGGAACGTACTGCCGCGCTTGCGCCTGACGATGAACTCTAGTTAGCATACAATGACCATCAAAGGACAAGAGCCAAGAGCTCCCACAGGGCCGTCAAGGCGTCGAAACAGGCATACGCATTCACAGTCCGACCATTGGTCAATTGGACCATACGCCTGCAACGCATTGACCAAAGAAAAAGTGGCGGCAGAAGCAGGTGACTGGTTGAAGACTTACCATAATGACCTCCTTGACTGGTATCGTAAACGGGCTGCTGACTTCTTTGCTGTTGCTGTCCGCCGCCAGCTGTAGAAGGATCCATGGCTCTCTGATCCTGTTTGTCGCGCCTCTCGGAAGGTGTTGAAGAAATGACCAGGGTGTCGTACCGGGCCCAAGAGTGGTTCCTGATCGATACGCAGTTGTTGGTACGCGCTCGCGGAGGGATAGCGATCGCTGATCTTGCACGTGGAAAAGTGGACAAGCTGGTTGAAATAGAGGAAAATGATTGACCAGGCGGTGGAGGTCAGGGCAGGTCAGGGCAGGGAAGCGAAGCGGTGAGAGACGGAGGAGCAGCTGGGCGCGCTTCCGGTGGGTGGTGGATTGGGTGGATGGGAGGATGGGTGGATGCGACGAGAATTTGGTCACTGTGCAGCCAAAGCCGTGAGGGGCAAAAACGCATGGGCGGGCTGAAGGGTGATGGGACGATGGTGGCTGCGTCTTCAGCCGAGCACGTCTATCATCAGAATGGCACTCCTACGGTGGTGGAACTGGGCATCTGAAGGTGTTCTTATGTCGCGACCTCGATGCGAAGTAAACATGAAGCTCCAATGCAGCCAATCGGCAGAGGGACGAGCTTTGAAGCTGTCTGCATCCAATGGCTTTGTCTGGCACATTGCCATCGTGGCCCGGAACCTGGTCGGCCACACGATTCACAACTAACTAGCGGCTCAAGGCGAAGCCTCCTTTGGGTGGCATCCGCTTCTACTGGTCCACCGCCGACGAGCCTATGGGGGAATGCCTCACTTTCGAAAGACGATGATAGGCTTGTCGTCGATAGGGCTGAAAGCGTTGTCAATCCCCTTCGCATTGGATTGGTTGAAAACAGTAGATTAGGCTGTCAGGTACCCCTCCACTCATCAAGACAGACTCATGCCGCATGCTGTTGTGCAACAGCGATGATGACGGACGCGCCCACTTCATGTTGACATCGAAGCTGACCTCATCTGCCTGGACTCGGAGACAGGGAGGTTGATCATCTAGCCGTCATGCAATTGCACGTCCGTCCGCCGACGTCGGGTCCGCTGGAAGTACTATTCACACCGTAAGCCGCGCTGGCTTGTGTCTTGCTTTTCTCATGATGTCTCCCATCTACATCGTTGTCGAGGGAAGGGAGCACCTGCGGTTGAGAACAGGGCCAGGCCGAAGCGAGAGAGTGCTTCACTCCAGATGGCTCATGGGCCCGCAATGTCAAGTCAACCCCTGATCAAAGCTCACATAATGCTAGGAAGATACCCAAACCAAGATGATCGGGAAGAGAGAAGAGAGAAGAGAGATCAGCCTCGCTTTAGGTATCAATGCAGGAACAACATGCGTTGTCAAATGGAATGTGTAGGAGCTGGATGCGAGATGATTGGTGGCCTTTTCCCCCTCGGCAAACCTTCCTCTGGCTTTGGACTATCGGGCATTCCGAGCGGTTGAAAACGGAGCAGGGAATGACGGCATCCGGTCCAGCGGCCCCGTGACCCCCTCGCCGCCCGCCGCCTCCGGTACGGCGCCCTCATCTGCCAGTCCCGACCCTCTGCCAGGTATTAAACCGCGCTCGTCCCCCGCCGCTTTTTCCATCACGTTTCGAAGGCCTTGCTGAGGAGTTCTGTTGCTGGTTGGACCCGCTCTGTTCTGTGTCTTAGTATCTGCTGGGAGGGAGGAGAAGAGCCTGCTGGGGAGCAAAACGTTGCGTGGTAGGCAATTTGGCTCACCTCGGCCGCCTGTTGTGATTTGCGCCGACGGAGTGGACTTTGACATTGTGATATGCGAAGACCAAGAAAGTTGCAAGTGCAAGACTTCTGTTCCTCCTTTTATTGATTCTGAAGTCGAGTTTTCCTTGGCTTGGCTTTGCGAATGTCTCGTGAATACATAGTAGGATCTTGTGAGAAACACCCACACATGGTCTGCGATTAAATGTAGCTGGTGGCGTGGGCGGCGAAAGGGGCAAAGGCGCATAAACTCTTCAACGCGAGTAATACGAGCAGAGACCGAGTCGTTTCCAGCGGTTGGCTTGTCCGGGTTGTGGAGCAGCGTACACCGTAATTTTCAGTATTCCGATACAAGGCTAGTAACTTTGACTCCAATCAGATGATTTCGCAAGTGGTGTGGCTGTTGCGATCCCCGTCTGTCTGAGAGCCTGCAGATGTATCGAATTCGAGCGCTGTTGGTAGTGAATCCAAATGGACTTGCGGGCGACCAGCCAGTACGTGCTTCTTCCGAGCAGGGGCTCCCAGGACTGAATTATGTAACAACGGTTGCTATATCTGTTGCAGTAGATGTCACTACTAGGCTTCTGAAGGTCACTACTAGGCTTCTGACCTGCAAGATGCCCTAGAAGTGGTTCAACGAGACGATTCAGAAGGAGTAGGATGGGTAGTGGAGGATATACTGGATTCCAAGCTATTTGGAGAGGAAAAGAGGTTGAGATACAAAGTCGGCTGGCAGGGCTATGCTGCCAATTGGAGATATTGGGAAGAGGTGTTACCAGGCTGCGACGACTCGTGCTGTCATTCCACGAGCGTTTCCCACGTAAGCCTAGGCCCCCGAAGAGTGGCCAAGACCCAAGCATGTGACATGCGCAAAGGGAACGGGTCCTGGGAGCAGTAAAGCCCTTCCTGGGAGCTTAGAATGCTCCTGTGGCCCGTTACAGTGAGAGTGCTTGCCCGAGTGCCCCTGGTGCCTCATTCCTCGTGCTATCTCGCCTGTTCTCGCATTGATTCTCTCCTCGGAGCCTTCACCAGATGCTCTGCCACCGCAGACCACTCTACCCGATGACCTGCGTAAACCCTTCGTCCCTAGCTTTCAGCCATAGACCTCGAACTCTTCCCCATCCATGCGCACGAACATGAGTCCCTGCTGGCCGGACAATGGTGGTGCCGAGCTATTTGTCTGTTGGGGGTAGCAGTTAGCAAACCTGGCATAAAGGAAACGAAAGAGCACCCTGTGAGAATCCTGCTGAGAATGCCTTTGTCGACCAGCTGCGTGCAAACTCGCTGCTGTTTGCGAATAACTGCTGCAGACATAGCTCTTGCAGTCTGCTTCTTCCCCTCTTCTAGCGCCATGATCGCTGCCAAAAGCCGTTGGATTGTATCGAAGCTTCCATACCAGCACCTGCGAATGACACTGCTAGTCTCGCTCAGGTCCAGGGGAGGGAACTTTTGCCAGATGCTCGTTGCTGAACCACTCATTACCATAGACCTCATGCCCGGTAATCATTCAATAGATCGTCGATCCAATAGCGAACTGTTCAGATGTTGGATCCATGATCCCTAACGAATTATTCTCTGACCTCGACACTCTGCCAACGTCCATATGGCGGCTTCCCCACCACTAGGTCTGATCCATATTTACCAGCAGACCCGAGGTCGGCAAGCTTCAAGTGATCTTTATCGTCGAGGAGGAGATTACCCGGCCTTATGTCACCGTGCGCGTAAGATTGAGATTCGAGCCATGCGATCGCACTGCAAAGTTGTCTCATCCATCGATAGATAAGGTGTTTTTTGGATGTTTACGTTGGACTGAAATGACTTGATCGTCATTAATCTCGTCTCTGATTTGACAGATCCTTAGGCGCTGTTCCAGAGTACCACCGATGTAGAAAGCCATAAATTTTGCGGTTGGCAGGCATAAGAAGCTCTGGACAATGTCCGCGCAACGAGGATCGCGGTCCAGCTCGTGTAAGACGGTATTTTCATAGCTAGAGTCTTCGTAGTCTTCGCCCTCAAGAATAACCCACACAGCAAATGCGCTCTCCGCGAATACCTTTGCTCTCGCCTGATCCCCATTTGCAATCACAATCTGCAGTACATCGTAGTAGAGTCTCGATATCCTCGCGTCGGCTATACGCTCCTCTTCCTGCAGACGCAACAGCGCATGCGCGTCATGGATTCATGCCACAGGCGCAGAGTCGATGGGCATTCCATCTCCAATCATGCTATCGAGCCTGGTAATCTCGTCCAGTCGTTGATCGCTCTGTCGACACTGGTCGGGGGTGGAGTGAACAGAGCTCGCATACACAGTGGAAGCCGAAACTGTTCTTTAAGCTCAGGTGCCGAGCGGTATAGCTTTCTGAGCCGTCGAGGTAAGATATCGTGATTTCTTCTCCTTCTTCAATGGCTTTGAACGCATGGATCGTGAGCTAATTCAAATTGGCGTTCCAAGTGTTTTGCGAGTTGTGACTGCAAGACTGATTCATGCGAGATATTTCGAGGAAGAAGCCGCCTTCTAGGGCTCCAGAGCCAAAGGGGAATACATTAGTCCTTGCAATATCAAGGAAATGGTTGTGGTTGCTTCCATAGGCACTATAAAGAGAAAAGAAAGCCCGTTGTTGGTCCCTGCTGAGGGGTTTTAGTTCTTTAACTATAACGCCTTCCACGGCCTGAGTGTCGGTTGCGTGTCTTGGGACCTTGAAGAGTGGGGGCTCGGAGAGTATACGTGTGCCCTTGAGGATCTTGGAGTGGCGATTAAACCTTGACCTTTGCCCGGAATGGGCCTGATGGCGTACAATCTGTCATTAACCGTCGATGCGTCAGCTGCTCCATCCATCCCTTCATTTTGGTGTTTTGTTTTCCCCTCTTACTCTTTCATCCTCCTCCGCACTGCATAGACCTCGTTCCAGCGAAAATAGCCCTATCTTGTTTCGCTTTAACCATTTATATTATCTTCGCTTTTTCTCTTTTGCGGCCATTCGTCTCGGCTGAAGAAATCAAAGACACAAGGTTAGATCAGATAGCGCTGTCGGAAACGATCAGGCCTATGGTAACAGCGGCTGAGTATTTGGCTGAGTCTAAGCCTCAGCCTCATCTTTCGGGAAATTTCGCAGCATCAGGTCACAATAAGAGCCACAAAGCGCGACGTAAAGGGCCGGGACCTGGCAAGACTTCAAGATAAGACCGGAAGCGTCATCATTATAGAGATGGTCACAGAAAACATGATGGAAAGGTTTGGCGAGCCCTGAAAAACAGTCCTGCTCACAATATTGCGAAGCGTGAACATCATTGCGACTTCCAGCGATCCCGAAGAGGCGAGCACACGCGAAGAGGAGACCACAGTGACCGAGGCCTTTTAAGCCAGTTGAAAGCGTTTTGCAACCTTATGACGAGCTGTTTTGACGATACTCTACGGGAGGGTCCGTACTTCAAACAATTGAGTCTGCATCTCTTGCAATGGATTCATTTTCCGGGGTTGGCGTAGCCGAACATCACCTCCCTCGTTGCAAGATAATGGAACCAATCTTCCGCTAGTGGGTGAGACCCTGTCCCGAGGACAAGCGGCTCGGGGCGGGGCGGATGACACATTCTGGTGTGCTGGCTGAAGCCTTTGTGCCATAGCCCAATCCCCACCAGGTGCGAATCAAAGCCTCTCCATTCAATTCTTTTCTCCCCGGAGGCAGAAGAACTTAAAGCGACAATCTATGTGATTACACCGAAATCAGTGACTCTGGGGCTGACAGAGGCCGCTTTGCCGTCGCCATCAACCTTCTTGTGGTGTGTAGATGCTGGCAGTCTTCAGAAATTGCTCTCTTATTCCTGTTTTGGGGCGGAAATCATGCCCTTCCAGCTCCACACATCCCTCAGAGCGATTTTGTACGGCTCCATGTCTTTAGCCGTAAAGTGAAAGCAGTCAGCAGGCGATCCGCACCTTCGGTCATCATCGCTAGCTTCCCTGCCTTCCCAGATAAGTGGCTCTTGGTTGCTGAAGTCACCCTTGACATTTTCTTTCAAAGTTGCAAGACTGCACGGGAATCCAGTGAGGGGATGATCCAGGTGATCCTGTCATACATCCCTTGATCCATGCAGATCAGATAAACGATAGCCAGTGACTTGATGCGTCTTAAAAACAGACAGTCCCTGCAATAAAATTGCGGATTGGATAAACCCAGTAAGCTTGCAATAGCCATCGCATTCGTCATGTCATGGTAGCTACGCTTCGCGGCTCTTACATCGATGATACTAATTCTAACATCGTGGCATCTGTCGCGGAAGAACTCACAGGCAATCTTTACTCCTCGAAGCAGTTCTAGTGTTGTTGGGATAAACATTGCCGGTCGCCGGCTAAAGGTGTCGCTGTGACAGGGTATTTGAGTTTCGGGTCTCCCATAGACCCATTGACTTTCAGAACTAGTCATTCCAGTTCTGTTCCGGACCACGCACCACAGTTGATCTCTTCTCTGCTGGTTGGTCCTGCAGAATCGGAGTGCGAGGCTCGGAAAACATTTGTAGGTTTTTCTGAATGCCATTTCGAGTCTTGATATATCATTAAGAAGTTAGCAATTGGAAAGACCGCGGAGTCAAGCATTTCATGGCCCCAAAATGAAGTAGCTTGCGAACTGGTCTTCAAAATCTCATGTTTGTAACGAAGCAAAAGTTCGTAGAAGAGATCGTGAAGTTGTCAATTGACGCGACTGATAGAGCGAATGTCTCGCTGGTCGTCGAGATGTTCAACTATCTAGTTCGAGATCTCTCGCATAGATCTCCTCTCCACTTGCACCCTGATATCGATCCTTGGAGTTCACTATCCCTGCCGAGAAGGGCTTAAAGAGTGGTCGCTTGGCGCCAGGGCCTAATATATCGTTAAAGCGGCCAGGCGCTTGGGTTTGGATGCGGTGGAAAGGGTGTTAAAAACAACGCTCTCTAACACCGTTTTCCACCACCTTCTCACAGTGACTCAGATACATAGGGCAGACTTCCACGTTGAAGAGGCGGCAAGAGACATTTCTTTACACAGAGTGGACTTCCCGATCCGAATGGGATCACACCGTCCATATGCTCAGATCTCGATCTGATCTCCCGACGGTGCTGCAAGGCTCCGCGCCCGAGTCTGCACCGCGATCAGCAGGAAGGTCCGTAATCCTCAGCGATGAGCAAGTCGAGGAACTCTTGCAGGAGGCCGGAACAAGATTGAAGCATGCGTCCGACCTGACGACTCAGGTTGCCGAAGGCTCCGGAGAACAAGATGTTATTGCCGTGGGGAGTGTTGGAAAGCGGAAACCGTACCCGTATATGTGCATCAGCCATCTAAACCGGATGAATGCTAATAATTTAAAGATTGCCAAAGCTCACTAACAAGCTGAGGAAGGAGTCCTACATCGAAAAGAAGAACGGGGTGGCGCAGGCTGATGGAAGACGCTTGCTGGACGATAAGCAGAGAAGGCTGTCAAACGTCCTGAGAACAGCCGAGCTTGATCAGCTCTTCAAAGCGAAGCAGAAGAAGGTAAGTCGATCATTAGAAGAAGCCATGCTCCCCAAAACAATGCATGAGGAAAATCAACCCAATATCAACCCTTGACGCAGATCAGCGATTCGTCTTGGACCGCCCTGCCTCTATGAGAGCCCAAATTATTCATAGTTACTCTGACCAGTCGACTTCTTTTACTCTGCTTCTTCGACGTCTGATGTCCTGGTGGCTAACAACGGTGACAGAGCGACAGACCTACTTCAGGCGCCGAATGGTTCGACCTGCCAAAGACTGTCATGACACCGCAGTTGAAGCGCGACCTGCAATTGATCGAGATGCGATCCGTTCTCGATCCACATCGACATTACAAAAGGACCTCTGGCACAAACAAGGTACCTGCATTCTCGCAGGTAGGAACCGTCATTGAAGGCCCAACAGAATGGTACAGCTCTAGGATCAACAAGAAGGATCGCGCACAGAATTTTGTAGAAGAAGTTATGGCTGGAGAGAAGGAGACCGGTCGCTTCAAGAGGAAGTATAATGAGATTCAAGAGAAGAAGACTAGTGGTAAAAAGAGTTACTACAAGGGCTTGATGGATAAGAGAAAGAAGCGAAAGTGATTCACAGGCCCTGGTACTGTCTAAGTCATTCATGCTGGAGAGCTCCGGAAGCTCTACTTGCAACACTATCTGAGCAAATCAAGTGCGTCTATGCCTCTTTAAAGACATCTGCTACGATCTGGCCGACCAAATTCTGGATCAGGTCAGCAACATGATAACATTAGGCGACACCGCAATCCATGGCATACCTGAAAATCTAGCGCAGCCAGTTGTCCCTCCGCAAGTACTTCTTCATGACTGGCTTTACCCTTGTCGTCAATATCCTTCAATTGCTGGGCAGTGGCACTCTCGAGAAGTGGATCATCACCGCGAGGGCCAGCTTTAAGTACTGCGTTATTCGTGACTAGGCTCATAGCCAACACTCGAATGCCACAATGTCTTGCTACGACTATCTCGGGCACAGTCGACATCCCTACCAAGTCAGCGCCTAATTGGTGGAGCAAGCGACACTCAGCTCTCGTCTCGTAGCTAGATCTGAGTCAGCGGACCGGGCAGGATGGGGCGAACGCAGTTGAAGCCATACCTAGGTCCGCCTACGAATGCATACACGCCTTCATGAAGTCGTCGTTTGCTACCGCTAACTCTGCTCTTTTGCCACGCAACGTGCGCCGATCGCCTAAGTCCAAGGTCGTACGCATCCGAGAGTGGAGGGAATCGAGGTCCAAGCTGGTCTATATTTGATCCTCGAAGGGGATGAGCGCCAGCCAGACCAGCAAGAAAGATGTGGTCAGTCAAAACAACAATATCTCCGACAGCGTACTCGGGATGAAGGCCGCCAGCCGCGTTCGTAACGATTATGGTCTCTACACCAAGCAGCTTGAAAACTCGGACGGGATACGTGATTCGCTCGATTGAGTGTCCCTCGTAATAGCTTTCTAGTCAGCTAGCGCGATTACTGGAGGTCGCTGTTTTACGAACTGTGTTCTCCCTACCATCAACACAGCTGGCACCATTCGACCGAGGAAGCCAAACACCAATTTTCCAGCATGACCTTCCACTAAATTGATAGACTATGCATCAGATATCATGATGGATGTTCAGACTTGCGGCTGTCTTACCGGTAGACCGCGAGAAATGAGGTATGCTACCGTAGTCAAGCTCAGCTTTCCCTTCATCTTTTACCATGCCAGCGAGCCCTCCCAAACCAGATCCGCAGATGATTGCTACCTTTGGGCTTTGAAGATTCTCCGGTATTTGTGCTCTTAAGAAATCCGCACTCTCGGTGTACAAGTCCATAGTGGTGCCGTCCATTGTGAAAATAGTCAAGATGTGATACAAGGCCTGGTAAGATAGAAGACGGGTCGATGTTATTTGCGGCTCTTTGCTAGCCAGCGGAATATCGTCGTGCAAAGAATACTGCACCCTCAGGCTACAAAGAGTATTATCGTATTAGAAGACGATGGCCAGGTTGTATGAATTTTGATATGGGCATCAGCACTCTGCTTACCTAATTTCACCAAGGCTTCCATGGTCGTAACAACCACAAATTGACCTCTTTGCGACACACCTATCTACACCTCTCGTGTCAACGTCAGTCTATTCAAGCAGTCTCCACTCGAGCTCTGGCTCAAAAATAGCAAGATGTCAGGACCACGGTCGTTACGAGCTGCGTTCGAAGCGTGTCAGCCATTGCGAGTATGCCGCCAATCGTTCCATTGACGAGACTCGATTGACATGTTCCAGAAACTCTTCCCTCGTTCAAAACCTCAAACATTCCATCGTAGCTTCCATACTTCACGAAATCCGCTCCTCACAGAACCATCTCCCTCTCCCTCAGAAATCCCACCCACAACGGCCGCCAACGAATCCTCCTCCTCCTCGCATTCCTCCTCATCTTCACAAACAAAATATAAGCCTGCTCCCCTCCGCGCGCCCCGCTCCGTTCAAGCCTCATACCTCCGCCCACTCCGACATTCCCCAATCCACGGCCACCCCGTATGCGACCTACAACTCCGCTCCTTCTCCGTCCGCAATGTCGAATTCATGGCCGACTTCGCCATGCGTGCTGCCTACTACCTCGGTCTGCCCGCCAAGGGACCTACTCCCCTCCCCAAAATTGTGCAGCGCTGGACAGTCCTCAAATCCAATTTCATCCACAAGAAGAGCCAGGAGAATTTTGAGAGGATTACGCTGAGGAGATTGATTCAGATTCAGGATGGTGATGCTGAGGTGTTGAAGATCTGGTTGGCGTATCTCAGGAGGTATGCTTTTTGGGGAGTGGGAATGAAGGCTAATGTCTGGGAGTTTGAGACGTTGGGTATGCTACTTCTCTACGTCTCCGAAAATGTCCTGCCAAGCTATCGTTGCATGCTAACACCTTTTCTTAACGTGTAGACGTTGCCGAGAACATGGACAAAGCCTACTCCGACATCGAGAAAGAGCTGGAGGAGAAGTTTTCCTCCTTCGGCTGGAAGAGCAACGTCGCTGACCAGAACTCTGTGCCGGATTGGCTGAGGAACCAGGGTAAGAAATTGTCGGGCGTGCCGCTGATGGAGATGAGACCGAAGATCCGGTTCCAGAAGCAGCCGCATAAGACGGAGAGTGTGTACAACTAGGTGAAGTCTTTGTTGTACTGCACCATAAGATCTGATAGATGAAGATGGAGAAGGAAAGACTTTGTTTGTTTAGCATGCTCGACAACGTGTAAGATGGAAGTAGGAGGGGGAGAGATCTATTCCCCTACAGATCTCGCAGATCCTGCTCCTCTAGCTCATCTACCCATAGAGAAAACCTGTACCAATGCAAAATAATGCCTTGTTGGATAGCTAACTAGCTACGCTGGACGGAGGCTCTGAGATTAAGAATTCCCGACCTGACGTGATAGTGAAGCTGAAGCCAAGACTGAAGAATGGGAAGGGGGCATCACAGACGCATCTATATCCTACATACTTGCCTTCTGCCCCCCCCTCCCGGTTCTCCGCTTCTGGATCGTGGAAGACATTATACAGCTGCTGACCTTGTGATGCACACCGGATCAGAGGACGGAGAAGGTACCAGGACATTTATTGATGGAGAGAAAAGAGGGTATTGGAGGAGGGGGTTTTGTCTATCTCCTTTCGACTTCTCTATCAGTGCTGCGATGGTTCTTTCGGCGGGACGTTGGATTCTCCCGGGGCGGGTTGGGGGGTGGGGGGGCTGAGGCTGTTCCTGGTGGCGGGGCTGTGTGGCGATGGATAGAAGATATGCCTGTGACTGACGGAACCTGGATGGGTAGGCGCGAGGGTGGCTATGGATTGTTTCTGTTCTAGGTGTTCATCGACCGTGGCGGCACTATCACAAGCACTTCCTGGCCAGGGGGTCGCTGGGGGTTGTGTTCCATGCTGTGAGGCAGACCTCAAATGTCCTCCGCGTGTCCAAAGGTGCAAAGCCCGAAAAAGACATCCCAGAGTCCAGACCCTATCCGTCATCGCATCCCAAACCTAGTGCCAAACCCTTTCAACCTCTCCGCCGCACTCGCCGCCGCCGAATGCGACGGCGCCTCTACAACCTTCGTAATCTTCTCCAGCAGCAACGGCCCGTTCATCGGATTCACCTGTCCGTACTTTCGGTTTCTCAATCCGCTATCGTAGAATTCGTCCGAGTTTTCGGATTCCATCAGCGCGACGGTCTGCTGTAGTTCATCGAGGTTTTGTTGCAGGATGGGGTTTTGGAGGGAGGAGACGAAGTCGGTGAGGAAGTGGACGTCGATGCTGAGGGCGGAGATGCCGTTGGGGTTAATTTTTGTGACGGTGGGAGAGAGGGGGAGCGCCTGTTGGCACGGGGTTCATTAGCTCTAGGTTGCGATCAAGCGAAAGGCTGCTTATTGGAAAGATGGCTCCGAGAGACTTACCAGGATCGCTTTAGCGGCGTGGCTGATGGCATCAAAGTAGATGAGTTCCTTGATTTCGGTCGGAAGACTAAGCAGCATGGAGCTCATTATGTTGGAAAGGTATTGGGTGAGCGTCTGGATGTATGTGCTCGGTTCGGTCGGTTTCGTGAATGCGATCCAATCGTACTCCGCCGTCTCCACTAGATCATCGATCTTGGAATTGACGAGCTCAAAAATCCGCTTTTCGGCCGTCTTCTTGTTGTTTCTGAACTTCCCCGTTGCATTGAGGGAGATGCTTCCAACGCTTGACTCAGATGACCGCGCGGTAACAAGAAGACCTTCGAGCTCTTGGCAGGCAGTCTCGAAATGCTCGAGATTGATCAGGATTTGCACGATTTGACCAATGTATTGGACGCTCAACTTTTGGACCAGTGAACCACACACTTCTTCGCAGAGGAGGTCGTCAAGGGCAGCCTTCAAAGCGTCGTCAACAACCTCACGATGTTGAAAATCATCGTTGGAAAAGAAGTAGAATTGGTTGAGGAAGTTCCGGATGTCGATGCAGCATAAAGGATACATCTGCGAAAACGGCAGGACGCAGGGGAATTTGGTATCCTCAATAGCTCGTTCCGGGACATACCAGCTTACGCTGATGACCTTCTCAAACTCCTCAGCATTTTGTATTGGCATGGGCATGTAATCATCTGTGGATACAATCTCCAGGAAGTCGTCGCTGAATCTTCGTTTGAGTAGTTGGGCATATTTCTCGAACAAGGTAAGGAGAAGGCCGTTCATCGCAGCGGTTGGAAACCTCCAACTGTTCATGGTTTGAATGAAAAGGGCGATGAGATTCTTGACTTTGAGTAAGTGCTCCGCATTGTCGATGTCGGGTAGTGCTTTGCCGATTAGCGATATCGCTGTTTGGCATAGTGAGTCCCAGAGCTCCTCGACCTAGGTGCGGCCGTTAGCAATCAAAAATGGGCGATCTCGGGAGACCAAGGACCTACGTCGATCGTCGATCTCAAATCGGGTGCTCTCTTCATAGTTGCGCGTTCAACAATTGCGAAACCAGCCATATCCTCCAACAAGCTATGAAGGTTTGCCATGTCTTCATCGACTAGTGAAACTGAGGCCGGAAGGAGAAGTTCCTTCTGTCGCCTTCTCGTAGCTGCATATTCTGCGCGAAACTTGTCCATCTGTCCGAGTGATTGGTGGATATGTAGGCATTCGAACAGAGGGGTGAAATCCACCTGCAAGTCTTCGTTGTTGAGTACATCATACTCCTCATGTTCATCAGAAACCAGCTCAATGGCCGAGTTGAGCTTGAAATGCGACAAATATGGAGTCCTTTCAGCGCGCTCTTGCTGACGTTGCTTGCGCAAGTCGGTGTGGTAGAAGGCAAGTTCTCCAAGATACTGTGACATTTCTCGGATCCTGAAAAGCCATGTGTTCAGATCGTTCATCACTGCATCAGCAATCGTCTTGTGCGTTGCCGGCACTGACCGCCGAATCATGTCAGCAATCTTGTAGTGGGCGACCGCACGAAGATGCACATTTTGCAGCTCATCCAGGGCCCGTAAGGCAGCGTAGAAACTCTTTTTCGCGAGAAGATCATGCACTTGGTTTGCCAGGCGAAGAACCTCAAGACAATCTTGAAGTGCTTGGCTGGCCTCGTTGATATTCTGCCTGACTCCCCGCGACTCGACCAGGGCTTTCTTTTGCTCAACAAGTCTCTCGGTGCTTGCCTGGATGGATTGATTCAAGCTCAGAATTTCAGTCGTGAGATTGACGGTACCTTCACGAATACGCAATAGCTGGTTGACCGATGTTACGAATTCATGGTGGCTGGCATTACACATCCGCTCGATCTCACTTTCCCGATCTCCAGCAAACTCTGACAGAGACTGCAGCAGTTGCGAAGTCTTGTTGCCATGGCTGTACTCACTGATCGAGGGTATGAGTTGGTCCAGATAATCTGTGTCTGTGGGTGAGAGTACGATCTGAACACCTGGGGTCAGCGACAAGCCGCAAGCCGGGGTATTGATGCTTGCGCTACCTGGAAGGACAACACGCTTACCTGATTCAAAACATAGCTCGGGTCGCCGCCTCGTACAGGGGCAATCGATGGCATCTTTGAGCCTAGAGATCCCAATGCTCTTTCATTCCATCTTCGAGAAGCCCTACAGAGACTTTGCCCGTTGCTGCGTTGCCTGACTATGTTGTTGCCGGTGCCCTTTGAAACACCAGGGCCGCCACTCGCGAGTCAGCCAGCGCGCCGTGCACGAAGATGACCGAAGAGGCTCCCAAAGGCTGACCAGAAGCTGAAGGCGTGCTTCTGGCCTTGGTGGACCGACCTCCCCGTCTCCTGCCATCTGCAGTGGTGAGGATCACGTGGCCCGGAAACAGCCGCACTGCCAAGGCGCTAACGGCGCTTGATCTGAGAGCCGCCTCACGCTCAATGGCTTCCGTCCTGTTCGGGAAGGAGCCATTCACACCCCATGTTGGATGCAGGATGTCTTCCACTGTGATGACCACGACTGAAGTCTACCGGCGCGCGGGCTGGGACATACGGAGCGCCACAGGGTCGGTCTCGGCATCGTCATGCCTCTCTCCGCACCATGATGACGGTGCTGGGGCAAGCCAGGACGTGTATCACCAAACACTCTCGCGATTGAGGTGACGACGATCACTCGCACAGCCAGGTCTCGCCAGGCTCCGCCAATGCGAACAGTGACCAGAGTGCGTCTGGCAGAGACGGCGTGCCGAGTGGGAGCCGTTTGCACCTTCCGCCCCCCGGCAGCCTGTCCTTCCGTTTTGGGACAATGGATAGGGAAGACTGCCTACAAGGCCCCGGAATGGCACGGAAGAGGGAGGAAGAGACAGTCTCGCCTGGGATTGCCCTCATCTCACTTCACTTGCCACAGCCAAACTGGGTGCGAGCTGGCGGCGCAAGTGAGCGGGCGAGTGAGATCGATATCAAAAGGCGGGAGCGTGGACCGCCTCTGATGTCGTGGACCCGCTTATTCGACCGAGCCCGAAGTGAGAGCATCGTCACCCGGTTTGGCGGGCATCGTTCTCACGTCTGGTCCGTCTGTGGCGACGGGCGCACAGTGAGACATATGGGGCGTTGAGCGCGTGTGGAACCGCGTGTGGACACCGCTGTCTCGACCAGTCCCGATGCCACCTCACTCTCCCCGTTCTGCTCAGCTTCCGCTCTTGGCTGCAAGCCCTTGGCCCCGTCGAATCGGGCCTTAGTGCGAAAGTTGCCCTCCTGCTCACCTACAAATACCTCCCTCCTCCTCCTCCTCCTCCTCCCACCCTTTTCCATCTCCATCCCCATCCTTCTGCCCACATCCCTTCCCTTCATTTCATCATCTCCACCCTTCCATCACTGACCTCAATCAATACTCGCTCCCTCAGCCTCGATACCCCCCTCTCCTGCTTCAGCGGAATCTCCCATTGCTACGCGTAAGTCATCCTCATCAGCCTCATCTGACACTCATTGCCCTCCTCTCACCTTCCCATACCCCGTGCACGCGTCAAACTGACCCGCCAGCGAGCAGAAGCAACATGACGCGCTCAGTTACTGGCGCCGGCATGCCTTCGAGCAGCCCTCACTCCCTCGGAGACGTGTCTCATCATGACACCCCTTCCACCAACTTCACCGCCTTCTCTCCCGAAGATGTTGCCAATGTCATTGCTGGCCGCTTCAAGATCAGTGTCACTCGCGCTCACGAGGACGATACTGGCAGCGAGTATGGCACCGCATCGTAAGTGAACTGACGCGTCAAATCCAATCTGACATTTTCTGCTCACAAATGTGGAAGTGAGCATGACCCGTTCACCGTCCGTACGCCAACGGTGGAGCGCTCTGCGCTGTCTCCGACGGCCGAGAGCTTTACTCCCGGTCAAGTCCGCGTCCCAAAGACCGCTCACGCGCCCGTCTTGACTGCCAGTGGTCGTATCTCTACTGCCCGTGTCGAGAAAGGTCAAGGTGAAGCTATTCATGCCCGTGTAAGCTCCCTTCAAGCCAATTCGGTCCCAGACCTTGTGACTCCCCAGGTCACTTATGTTGCTCAGGCCCGTCCTTCCCATGGTGCTATCGGAGAACCGTCTCCTCCTCACGGTCTAGCAAACGCTCTCGGTCAGATGTCCCTTGGTTCGGCGCCCGTTCCCAGTCACGATGGCCATTACCGTTTCTCCAGCGTTTCGGATGGCATTTTCACCTCCGATGAGGCCGCTCAACGCGCCATCAAGATCTCCAGTGATCTCAAGAACGGAGCCCTGGGCCATCTCCAGATGCGCTTCAATGTAAGTCAATCCAAAGCCCACTGACTCTTGTGTTGCCAACTCACTTCAAAACCAGACGGACACCTATCCATCCTGCTGCGGGATTCTTGCTTGCGACCAGAGCGGCCGAGACTTTCTCTTGGTTCAGTTCTCTGACATTCGTGATGCCGTCCAAGCTCGCGAAGACGCTCACAAGGCTCATTGGAATGTCACCTTCCTCAATCCCAAGGCTCTTGGGTACGAGGCTACTGGAGACAACGGTCCGAACGGGCCTTACCGCACCATCAGCAATTTCGAGGGCCAGCTCAAAGCTCAGGTCTTGTTCAACCCCCAGAGCCCTGCTCTCACTGCTCGCTTTGTCATTCCGTTGATCAAGAAGACCTTTGGCCAGTATGGTGAAGTCAAGGCCATCCGCTCAACTCCTTGCGGCATTCCCCATGTCAAAGCCTATTGCATCGAGTTCTACGACACTCGCTCAGCCGCCGCCGCACAAGCTGCTCTCAACAACAAAGACATTGGCGTAGGTCCACTGACCTTCCAGTCTTGACTCTTCCTACTGACATCTTCACCAGCCCGAGATTAGCATCAAGCTTGAGCCCAACCGTGATGATACCGCCGATCCGCTCTTTGACAGCGTCCAGCGTCGCCATGTCGAGCAGCCAAGCGTCACGGGTCGCTCCACTGTTCCTATGAATGATCCCCTCTACCAGACCATGTCAGGGTACTACGGCGTGGCTCATTCTGGTCCAACTCCCCACCATGGTGGTCATGCTCCGGCTCCCAATCACAATCAGGTTGACATCATGCGCATTCGTCTTGGCCTTGACGTCCGCACTACCGTAAGTCTTCTTCTCATCATGCTCCGTTCTCGCTGACTTGATCTCAGATCATGTTGCGAAACATCCCCAATAGGATCGATCAGGTATGTCCACCACTCCTTGTACCGTGCATTCAATACTCACCGTCTTAGGCTATGCTTAAGTCTATTCTTGACGAGACTAGCTTCGGGCAGTACGACTTC
>JAABUK010004210.1_pt1 | contig 23615 bp, 24 predicted proteins | sample 5559141 | NCBI WGS metagenome assembly JAABUK01 (sample SAMN10711869, study PRJNA513367) | rock metagenome | isolation source: Antarctica rocks | place: Antarctica: Victoria Land, Pudding Butte nord | collected 2016-01-03
TGGCTCTTATTTGTATGTCCTTAGTGCGTCCCGGTAATTGTTATCGGCTGGACTAGCATCTGTAGATGCTCGTGGCATCCTAAATGCCTTGGGACGAAGAAATATTCTCCAGACAAGGCCCTTATAATGCAGAGAATCAATCGAAGGTGCGCCATATCGCTTCAAAGCCTCCGGGTTTCATCAACAATGTGGAATCAGGCTAGGAGTTAGTCGAAGCTATGGTAGCAGTTGTCACGAGAGCCATCGCGACAGCAAGCAAAGCTGTTCCATGAATGGAGATGAATTTGCTGCTAATTCACCTATGTAGACCACATCATGCACGCTTCATAAATCAGTGCTGCCTTTTTCATTCAGTAACGATGCCTATCCAACACATTACGGAGTCACAGATGAGGGCGTCCTTCTTGCCAATTCTCGATGGATAGCAGGATTGCTGGCGTCTCGCACGCAGTCAGGCGGATATCAATAACAATACCGGCGGACGCATTAGAAATCGTCCTCAGATCCCTCTATCCTTCTATCATTGCAAGTCGATCCCCCTCGTAGCATACACTCCACCTCTTAATCTCTCAATCAGATCTCATCCCCGATGTCACAATCAATCGCAGACAACAGGTCGTGACCGATCAATCCTTCCATCGTACTCATTTCGTCAGCTGTGGTCTTCTCACGCTGAGCGTTGAAAGTCTCTGCACTCGGCAGCTTCCAGACTTCATCGAACGGTAGCTGGACTAGGGCTTTCTTTTGCTTCCAATTAACTGTGGGATTGCCAGGAACCCTTGGAAGAGCCGGGAAACGACGAAAGCCAGACGTCATCCGCTCATTGCCTTCCTCCCTCATCTCTTCTTCAGTCGGCCACATGGCTTCCGGTCGCTCTTCCTCAGATCGTTCTTCTCTTGGCCGCTCATCGCTAGACCATGGCCAGCTCTGCTGTTCCCTACGAGGCGTCCAGCTAGTCCAGACGGTAGGCATGCACAGAACAGCACTGGAGCCATCCCTGAATTTCTTCCCGCCGAAAGGAAGCACAGTCATGGGTGCTGTTGGTCCTGCAGGTGGCAGATCTGGATGACGTGGTGTCAGGTACTGATGTTCCATTCGAGCAAGCTTGGCCCTAGCATCCTTCGTGCGATCATTCGCGTACTCCAAACGGTGATCAGTCCACTCATTGAACGTGTTAGGGACGCAGAACGAACCACCAACGGGCGGAGGAGCGCCTGAGCTTCCGGAACGGTACTCCTTTATCAGGCTCATTTCCTTGAGGTTCTTGTACACTTCGGCCCATCTCTCCTGCAACCTCGTCTTTGGGTTGACCCATGTCCTTGAATTGGTGTGGCTCACATCGCCCCGAGGTTGGTTCGGTATTACCAGACGCGAAGGCCCTCCTGTGCGTGGATTCGTGTGGTGGAGCCTTCCGCCCATCACTCTTGGGCCGCTTGGGTACTGCCCCTGAATTACACGCGTCGATTTGTCTGTGTGACTTGCTTGAGCTGCCTCTCTAAGATTGTTGGCGACCACTCCTTGGCCTGACTTGCTGGGGATTTGTATGTGATGTGCGTGCGGTTGCCTTCCAGCCAGACTTTGATGGGCTGGATGGGCGGCGGGACTTGCCAGAGTGAACTGTCTGGATGGACTTGAGTAGTCTGCTCGCGGTGAGTCACCACCTCCACTTATGCCCTCCGTACGATATGGTATTCTGGGACCAATGATGAAGCCGTCCACCTCCTCGGGAATTGGAATCCCACCGTGCAGAAACTCCGTTGCGTTCGCGTTAAAAACATGGGGCCTCCTCATCGTTGGACTTTGTATTTCTGTATGAGTTGTTTGGCTCTCAGAAATCGCTGGACTGATCGGTGGACTGGTAAAGGACTCTTGTACTGCTTGCTGCGGTGCGACCGCATCTGTTGCCAGTCCTGTCACACCGTGCGCTTGATTCTGCGCAACGTCTGTTGGCAATGTCTTGATTGTATCGTTACCTGCCGATTGGTTCGGAATCGTCAAGTGCAGTCGCGGCCGGACTTCTCCGTGAATAGGTGTCGCTACGCACATTAGATCGGACCTCTGAGAGCTGTAGGGCATGGAGGACTTACACGGACTGTTAGACATGTTAGGTCTCTTCCAAGGCGGCACGTACACCTGGTTCGGGCTATTGGTGTCGTTTTGGCCCCAAGGTGATGCAGGATAGTCGCTTGGAGAGTTGAACTCCGTCTTATTCCAAGGTGAAGACCAAGAATGCTTTGGAGAAGTCGAACTTGATGAAGCAGCAGCGTTATCTAGCTGTCTCCAAGACGCCGATTGGGGGCCACGTGTTGCAATAGGGGCCTTGTCAATCAACGCGTCTGTCCTACGCCAGGGAGATTTCAAGTGTTGGGATGAGGCGGTGAGTGCTGCATTCGTCAGTCACTGTTTTCGCCGTGGACATTCACATCACGGTACCTGAGTAAGAGGTTTTCTTCCCCTCGCCCGTGCCCTCCATTGTTGGTAGTATCACAATGAAGATTGTGTTTGATTGTTGAAAATCTCCTCGCGTCTGATATCGTCGCGTGCTAGCACAGATAGTGTTGGACAAAGGGGTTATTCTCTCGTCGGCTGTTCTGTGGAGCACAAAGCAAGTGGCGTACATAAGTAAACAGTCGAGATCGGGCGATGGATGAAGACAATGGGAAGACAATGCATTCACTAAGGGGCATTGAGTCACACTTTGGGCGGTGAGTGCTGTGTCAAGGCCATAAATGATGGTGCGGGATAAAGGTTCATTCACGTTCAGGCTTCACATATTAAGGGACTAGCTCCAAAGACCTCGGCCTGCTTTCTCTGGTCGTTGAATGAGGTATTCGAATCGAAGATTCATATGGCATTGTCAGGAGTCAAACAGGACTTCAGGATAGACATCCACAATTACAAATGCTGTCATACCCGGCGTGGATTATGATCATGGCCTAAGGAACAGAGGCCCAGACCAACTGCACTTGCACCTGCGGTTCACCAGTGCGAAACACCCTTAAGGCTTCACGATACTCACCGCTCTCGCAATGCAAGTCGTTTGCATGAGCGGGCATAGCGCGATAGGTCACCACATATGGACATGTTGCCTAGAGGTTGCAACACTATTTACTAAGAAGTGCTAATACATCTAAGTTGCGACATCTATATGTCTTCTTCGCCTTCTTGTATGGTGATAATAAGAGATAGTCGAGCTGAAGGCTGCTCCAGTACTCTAGTCTTCTGTGCGTAGTATTCTCGATAGTGTAAACGAACCAAAGGGCTTCCATCTTCCTCATTCAACGCGATGCCTGCTCAAACGTCAACCGTAGCAGCGGGTACTATTACGGAATAGATCTCTCCGGTAGTCGGAAGGGTGTTCAATGCCTAGCGACGAAATTGAGGTTTTCTCAACCTCAGGCTTACATCATTCTTCTCCGAACAAATCCTTTCCTTCTCATCACCATTACATAGTGTCCCACTACGACTATGCCCACCATCCCCATCCATCTCCCTTCTCCAGAAAGCATAAAAGCCCTCATCTCAAACCCTCTTCCCCAACTCCTCCACACGCCCACCGGTCTCGCAATCCTCGAGATCCAAGGCACCATCAACCTACCTCCTCCCACCCCGAAATCACCCAGCACACCCATCGGCCGTCTCGTCTTCCCCGACTACTCATCTGACACGCCGGCAAACGACAAAGCATGGATGAAGCGCGTACATCTGTATGTGGGGCTGCACCAGCGACTAACAGGGGAGGTGAAGAGATTGCCGCAGGCTGTGGCGGTGATTCGAAAGCGTGATGAGGGTGCGGATGAGCTGGAGATTGAGGAGATTGTGTATTGGAAAGTTGTCTTCTCAAGTCGGCCTGAGCCGGTGGGTACTTGATGCATGCCTACCTTACCTACCTTCCTACCAGATCGATCGTCGTCGCCACCATTACCCAGCAGCACATTTAGCTTTCTCTGTGGGGCAGCGGTCCTATCTCAAGCCTGCCAACCAGGTCGCTGAGTGAGGCAGACCGGTACGTGAGCTTTATATACGACGACCCCAGATTTATACAGAACTATTCACCTATCTCATCTCCTACTGATCGGTTTGTTTCATTCCTCTACATCCTCAATCTGACAATCGATTTTCATAATGCATCATGAGAGACATCGTGGCCCTCGATGTGGGGACTATCATGGCCTCACTTCGTTCGCTTGCTCACTGGACAACCTTTGTGGTAAGTCACTCCCATATCTTAACATCGTACCATCTAACCCTCCGCAGTCGTTCCTCGCAGTCTTCCCTCGCAGTCTTCCCTCGCAGTCTTTGTCAGATCTATGATTCTCGGTGAATACGATCTCTACTTCCATCCTCTCCGCAACTTTCGCGGCCACAAGCTCGCAGCAGCAACACCACCACCCTTTGTCTAGCTACTACTTAACGGTCACTTCCCAAGCTGGATAGAAGGCTGTATGCAACACATGGTTCGGTGGTCAATGTCCATCCAGACCAGCCTTCCATTATCGGCTAGTCCCCGTAGCAAGACATCTACCTGGCACGGCCCCATCTCCCGAAGCCAACATTCGAGGTTTCGAGTCACCAAATGGTCATCAGTCCACTGGAAAATCTTGGACCCTGAGACTCATGGTAAGCAGAGGAATATGAAAGCCATACGTTCTCAGACCTCGCGCTACGTGAGCAAGAGTACGTCTTATAAGAATACAGCGACCCTCTGATACAACGCTTGAGATCAATCCGATGGGAGCAAAGAAAAAATTTAAGGAAGCCTACTTGGGCGGGATATGATGGAAGACGGTGAGTATTCGTGGACACTGCTGGCACCCAAGGGTGGTTATCGTACTTAGGTGGGAAATGATGGAAGACTGTGAGTGTCTGTGTGAACTTATCTCCTTCTAAGACGGGTGCCACCCAAGGATAGCCATCGCCTCTCTCACGAGAATGCAAGGATTCAACAAGACAGAGATCACCCAGCGTTCATACCGGTCACGGATGTCGGCACCCTTAATATTGTGTATGCCTCTTCAGGTGAGGGAGATGGCAATGCGAAATCATACCTGGACTTGGGAAACAGTAGACCAACGCATCTAACCAAAGTCCGACCGGCCTGAATTCAAGAAATACCTACTAGAAAACAATTGCTCTGGAGGTATGGCAAGGCCAGATGTTGATTGGACAGCTACACTGCTTCTAGCTGTCAGCGCGACGTCCGCTACAACATACGCAGGAGCTACCTACTTCTGCGTGCGCAATCGACCAATGATTCAGAAGTTGCAAGAAGGGATCAGAGGCACTTTTAGTCGAGATCCGAACGACATCGCTGTCTCGGCGGTCTCGAATTCGCCGCATCCACATGCGGTGTCTCTGGAGATACTTCGTACGCATCCCATGGGTCCGATCTCTGCTCCTCGACAGGAGGATAGACCTGGAGTAGGATCTTGTTACATACCTGTTCCGCAAGGCGTACGTTTAGCTAAAGAACTTGCGAGCTAGCTGGAAATCTATTTCTCACGATTCCAATATCAAGCCGGCATCCCCAAAAGACGGCATTCCACTCTCCGATCCAACTCATCGAGCCGGAACTTTCATCCCCGAGCGCTGGCTCGACGATGCAGATCCTAAATTCGCTCATGACAATAGGGCCATATATGAGCCTTTGATGGTCGGGCCAAGGAATGCACTGGGAGGACGTGCGTGAACCCCCTTTATTGTTCGTTAGACATATCAATACGCTGACAGCGAGGTTCCATAGTCTCGCGTGGGCAGAGCTGAAGCCCATCCTTGTCAAGGGGATCTAGCATTGCGATCTGGAATAGCGTGAGAGCAATGTAGAAGAGTGGAATGGCCTGAAGGTATACCCGATCAACGAGAAGATTTTGTGATAATCACATCGAGGGCTTAGTCAGGAGAGAAGTCTATGAAGTAGGCCGAAGCTTGGGCAAGAGTGTTCCATGCATTACTTTGGGCTGACACGTACTTCAGATCTTTTCCAATATACAACAGTGGCTCATGCTTGCAGTCTGAACAGCTTCAACTGGGTGTCTGACCATCACCCATTACATCCAACAACGGAGCGGCTTACCCGATATGGGACAGACTTACAATGATTTCCTGTAGATCTTCAGGGAAAGCATCTCCGTCCTGGTCACAGTGCACCTTAACAGAATCAACCACTACTAGATCAACATAACACCCAACAATGCAGCTTAAACATCGTTTTCCTCCACCACAACAATTCAGTGTTACACCCACAATTATCCTCTCCAAATGTGAACACAACTACTCGAAAAAGTTTCCATCGTTCTGGAAATGGCGTTCTACATGGTACCAACCCAATGACCGCCTAACCCACCTCATCCACTCCCCCCTACATCCTCCCTTTACTCCTTTCAAATCATCTCATCCCGCACCACCTCTAACCCCCTCATCCACCTCCATCAACAACTCGATCTATATCCTAGCCTTCCCCCTCTTCTCAATCACCACAACACCAAAAAAACCTAATCAACGCAACCCCCCTCTAATATCACTTTTAAACACCCCTCCCCTGCCAAAACACTTACGACCCAGCAGTTTCCACCCGCCAACCTCAAACTATCTGTTCATCACCCACGCCTCCATCCACATTCACCTCTACCGAATATACTTTACCCACTCCAACAAGACCCACCTACTCAGAGCCATGCATCACACTATCCATCCATCCCCATCCCCCAATCACATGCCCTGGCAACTATGGCACTCGTCTCGACTAGGCCTTGGCAAAAACTCCTGAAACGAGTGTCTTACCAGGACATGGGATACATACGATTATTGCATTAATAAAGTCACTTTTCGGTACTTCAAACTTCAATCCTGACGTGCGAAGGTTCTGTGCTGGGGTTGGGTTGGGGTTTGGAGATGGGATTGGAGGTGGGAGTTGGAGATGTTTGGAGGTGGGATTGGGGATGGGATTAAACTTGGATTGCTGAGCGCGTTTACGAAAGTTCAGGTCTGTGAATGGGATCTGTACGTATGATGAGTGGAGGAATTTTGATGGAGGGTTTAGGGGGAAGGTTTTAGTGGAGGATTGGGCTGAGGATTGGGTGTTGGCGAGTTTGGTATAGCTTCAATACATACCCACACCCTATAAAGCGCCTTTCGCGTAAACTGTTCTTTGTTCATGATGCTGGGTTCGTGGGTGTGGGAGACTGTGGGATGGGGATTTGTTTTGGATCGGATAGTGTGGAATTCTGGGACTGCGCGAAGGTGGATTGAGTCTGTTGGCTGGTTTCACGTTCTAGGAGGGTGGGAAGGTGGTTGGTAGGGTTGTTTGTTTGGATAGTGTGTAAAGCGAGCGTTGTTGAGTATCTAGTATGTTGCAGTTAGGGCAAGTTCCGATGATTGCGGGAGATATTTCCCTAAATGCCTCTACTGCCGAAAACAATCCGGCTGCGGACGATTGAGATGATGACTACATTCTGCTTCTGACGAATAAAGTAATCGGATGAGCAGTCATTTCGTGCCCTCTATTCGACCTCTTAGCCAATCTTCCTCTCTGCCGATTGGCTTGGCTCCTCGCCTCGGACAATGCAGCGGTGCTGCTCCCATAGCTCAGTGAGCGCGTTGGCGCCATTGTCCCTTTTTGATGAGTCCATGGACTTGGGTAGGGATCTGGAGACAGCGAGACCCGTGGTGCGTGGATGCCCTGTAGGTTCGAGTTGTCAGATGATCGCGCCAATCGTGCCATTCTTGGAAAGTGCTTAGGATCGTAATTCTGCGTAGCATAATCAAGGCCCCTTCTTTGCAAAACGTGCGAGCGCCGGTCCAAGATCCTCCTCATGCTTCTTCAAATGCGGCCGAGCTTTCTTATTCTGCTCCATTCTCAGCGCGTCAATCCTAAGCCGTTGTTCATCAATGACATTCCTCTTCCCCTTCTTCCTCAAATGTTTCCGCAAGCTACTGTTTTTCCCTCTACCTCTATTCTTCAACGCGAGCACAGGATCGTCAGGTTTCTTATCCAGATCTGCTTCCTTCTTCCTGTCAGCCGCAGAGGCCAGGTCAAGGTTTCCGACAAAGTCTGGGTTCAGAGAAATCATCTCTGGCTGCAGCTTGTTGAGGAGTGCCTTGACCTCTGCTTCCTGTCTTTGTTTGGAATTCTCGAACGGATTGACTTCAAGCGAGTCGAAGTTTGGCTCGCCAGCACCTGGTACGATGATGCTGGAAAAGCCACGGTCGTGTGATATGCCAAGAACGCTGTTCGTGGTCTCCACGTCAGCATTCTCGTCTGTGGATGAAACTTAAGTCGTAAAACAGCAGAAGAATTAGAAAACGGAGTGGGGTGGAAGCTTCCGAAGCAAGGTCTTGACACTCGAAAAGCTGTCTGCATTGGGGATAATGAATTAACATACTCTTCAAAGGGACACCATTTCACGCGTTCAATACCTCTCCCTTCCCCACCCCAGCCCATGTACGGTGCCTGCACCTTCTCCTGGTCATTGCGATGTTTATTGAAAAGCCCCTTGTTGTGTAGTATAAGCTCACTGTCCCAGCCAAAATAGTGGGTGAGGGAAAAGATCACCATACCTTCCAGATCGAAGTCTGACTTCCCCACCCTACACCAACGAGGTCACGATCGCTGATTGATATTGATGACCCTGGCTGACGAAGAAAGTAGCTGTTGACCTCCCTCATCATTCGAAGATCCCACACGCCGAGATTTTTGTCCTGGCCGGCTGAAACCATGTACCTACCCTCTCTATCAACAGCGATAGAACGAACAGGTCCGCGATGGCTCATCAGCTTGACGAGTGGTTTTGTCGAACTGGGTGACCAGAGCGTGACTGTACCAGCCTGGGACCCAAGGTGAATGATCGCGTTGTGTGGGTTTTGGGCAAGAGCTGTGGGGGTTCCCATTTTGGTTGGCATTTCGCAGACGATCGAGCCAGTACTAGTATCTTGGTATTTTAAATAACCACTATAAGAAAAGAAACGCATCAACCTAATAGTCCACGTCACAGTTATCAAAATAGGAGTCATTTACCTGTTGCCCACGGTGGCGAGAAGGAAATGATACGGCAAGAACTCCATATGCTTTACTTCAATGTGATTTTTCAGTTGATGAAGCTCTACGCCCGAGTGATCGTATATAAACACATATTTCTTCTGTGCCACAGCAAAATACTGGTCGTTATGCAGCCACTATACGGAGCGGAGTCAGTATCAGTCGTTCGACTTGGACTTATATACTAACCTTTGCATCTCTCACAGTCTCTTTCAGCTGAAGTTCGCATCCTAATTTCCCTGCACTCCAATCCATCGTACTGACATGGCCTTTCCTTCCTGCGAGCAGCAATCCTCTTCCATTTCTGGTATAATCCATAAAATACGGCCCCAGCCCCTCCAGTTTCAAATCAAATCCCTTTTTAGCAGTGTCAATCGCAATCTCTTGCTTGATCACATCTTGTCGGACTTTATACGTCTTTTCTAAATCTCCTTCCGCCTGTATAAACCCCTCTTCATTCTCGAGCAGAATTTCGGCATCCTGAGCTCGTAGGACAGAATCCTTGTATTTATTCTCCAGACTCCTCAAATTTCCACGTAGCTTTTTGTCTTTTATACTCTGCTTCCGAATGGGGGCCCCGCGACCATATTTCCTATGCGCCTCGAGGGATCGTTGCTTGAGCGCTACTGCGTCGGCGTCGTGGGGAAGCTCATGATCTCTTCTGGCAATTTTTCGAGATGCGTCGGTGATGACTTCGACTTCAGATTCCATAGTGACTGGTTCGGCCTTAATTTATTACCTTTACTGCTTTCTCGATGCATCAATCTTTCAATGATTTCTGCGCCAAGGTTCCCTCGGGAAAAACTGCCCCGCAAATATCTTCGCCTCCACTTGCCTACATCGACTTTGATCTACAACATATCCGTGATATCGTAGTCGTCGACATCCAGATCTTTGTAGCATGCTACCAACTTAGACTGCGGTCAGAATGATCAACGCCGTCTTAGTCTTCAATAACTCAGGCCAGCCACGATTGACGAAGTTCTACACACAGCTGGTACGATATCAATCTAGGAAGCCTAGAGGTCCCCCTGGACATCATTTTGACGCTACATCCAGGATACGAGTGTACAGCAGCGTCTAATCTCAGAGATCTTCACCCTAGTAGCTCAACGCCCTGCTTCGGCTTGCAACTTCCTGCCGTACGTCTCCTCTCGCTCTTGCCGACCGCCCAAAAGTCATACTGACAACCATTCTCCAGTCTCCCACCACTACTCGCCTCCTCGACCCCAGCCCCCAGCCCCAACCAACCCCACAATGACACGCCTTCCCTGGTGACCTACGGTCATTACGCAACCCTCTATTTCATCCTGATCTCTACTTCCACAGAATCCCCCCTTGCCCTCATTGACCTGATCCGAGTCTTTGTCGAAGCCCTCGACCAGCTCTTCGAGAATGTGTGTGAGTTGGATTTGATTTTCAACTTTGAGACACTACATGCATGTCTTGGGGAAATGATTGTTGGAGGTGTTGTAGTTGAGACGGGATTGAACAAGGTTGTCAGTGGTGTGAGAGAGCAGGGGAAGGTGGCTAAGAGAGGTAGGGATGTTGGCGGAGCTGGGGTCGGGTCGATTGCGGTTGGGGTGGAGGGGTTGGCGGGTATGGGGAGAGGATGGCGATGACAGGAAGATGTATGGCTTTTCAAGATTGGAATGGCAGTGAACGCGACAAAATGTAATGAATTCCTTGCAAACTTAGGTGGGGAGAACCAAAAGACTGCGTATTGTCCAATCCAGCTGTCAGCCGGCCCAAATGTACAAAACTTTCTCAAATCTTCTTCCATTCTTCTTCGCCACCCGAGACCTTGCCCAAGCACTCCATAAAACTGCCATGCACGACTGGCGCCGTAGCCCTGGTTCTCTGCAGCATGATGTTCTCGATGTAGTAGGACCTGCGACAGCCATCTCGCTATGTTCGCGACGTTCATCCACATCATCGGCGGTTGGATGTAAGATCCCCTCTGCTTAAACGCCAACTGTCGTGTGATATGGCTACTTCAAGCGGTCACTTCTACCGGCGCTGCTGATATTGGCGCATCTCCCCCATCTCCTTTTGGCAGATCCTCCTACGGCAGAGAATTAGCGCCTGTAGATGTCGGGACCAAGCCCACACCATGTGACTTACTGCTTCAAATATGACCTTGATCATGAGACTGCAACTCGGACAAACTGCGACCTCTTCGCCATCACGAAGGTCTGCAAGTGAGATTTCGAACTGGTCACCGCAGGGACACGGATAGGTATAGAGAGTCGTGGCCTCATGATAGGTCATGTCCTCGATTTCAATCTCATCATAGAAAGACATGGTGACGGTCAACGAACAGAGTCGGTAGAAGGATGGTGAAGAGGAGAGATATTAGTGAGTCGTCTGTACTTTAGTAAAGAATAGCGGGGGCGGAGCGGTGCCGCACATTCGGCACTCGCTACGGATTTCTTCGAGGCTGCTTCTCTTCGTGGTCATCGTCGACAAAGCATTTGTGCCAAGCTGGCTTCCATACCTTTCAGGTTCAAGGCTGCTAGCAGTATGGCGCCAATGGTAGACCACCACCACCGGAACGACACCAAAGGTTCTCACAAGCCTTTCAAATCGCGGCACGCCTCTAAGAACTCGATCAGAGAACTAGCCAAAGGCAAGATAGAAGGCACTGAAAAGAAGAATCCCAGTCGAAAAACGCCTCATCAGCAAGACATGTCCAAATTTGATCGCAAGAACCAGGCGAAGCAGATGCGGAACATCAAACATCAGCAAAACCAGAAGTTTGCAAGCGTGTTTGCTGGGCATAACGGAGCGCCGAGGGTTATTGCTGTCGTGCCGCTATGTAAGGACACGGATGCAGTAGTTGCCATACAAAATCTGAATCAGGCGGTGGATGGGGAGTCTATATGGCCGCTCGAAGGGCATATGAAAGTGAGGGTGGACAGGTTCAAGCAAAGCTTGGTCTATGTACCTGTGGAGAGAAACCTTGTAGCAGCATTGAACGCATGCCGATGTGCAGATTTTGTTATTTTATTATTGTCGCCAGCGGAAGAGCCAGACGAGGAAGGAGAGCTATTGCTGAAGACGATTGAGGGCCAAGGAGTGTCAAACGTACTTACGATGGTGCAAAATCTCAGCAGCGTAGAGTCTGCAAAATCCAGATCACAAATCACAGCTTCTTTGAAATCGTACATCACGCATTTTTTTCCTACGCAAGAAAAGATCTTCTCTCTTGATTCCGAGAGCGAGTGTGCGAATGTCATCCGTTCTCTGTGCACGACAACGCCCAAAGGCGTCAAGTGGCGCGAGGACAGAAGCTGGATGCTATCTGAGAATGTGCAGTGGCCGAGTCCTAGTGAGCCAGCTCTTACATATGGCGATGTGGTCATCACAGGTGTTGTGCGTGGAAGAGGTTTGCAAGCAAATCGGCTCGTACAAATTGGTGATTGGGGTCACTTTCAGATTGAAAAGATTACAGATGCAAATTTGCCAGTCTCCAAGAAAAGAAAGGCTGACGAAATGGTCATTGATGTTTCACAAGAAGGGCAGGTCCTTGAAGCGCCAGATGCAGAGCAAGAGGATCTTAATGAACTCGCCCCGTACGAAGCTGCTATGGAAGATGTTGACGCAACATCAATTCCAGATGTGTCCACAGAAAAGCGAGGGGTTCTCCTCGATGACCACCATTATTTCTCGGATGATGAATCACATTTGCCAGAAGCACCTAAGCGTTTACCTAGAGGTACTTCGTCTTATCAATCGGCTTGGTTCCTAGGAGACATGTCAGACTCCGGCTCAGATTTCGAAGATGCAGTAGGGGAAGAGATCCAGGATGTGGACATGGATACTCCCGCGTTGCCCCAAGATGGCGTTGAAGGCCTTGATCAAGCCACCCAAGGGGAGCCTACTGAAGCGGCACCATCAGAGTATCCGCAATCCGAGATGTTCCTGGATCCCGCGCCCGACGAAGAAGCTGCTCAGCTGGCCGAGTACCGAGCTTCCCGTAGAAACGAAGCTGAAGAGGACCTGGAATTTCCTGATGAGATCGAGCTGCATCCCAATGTTCTCGCCCAAGAGCGGCTAGCCAGTTATCGAGGGCTGAAGAGCTTGAAGACCAGTCACTGGGAGACCAGCGAAGATAGGGCACACGAGCCCGATGAGTGGGGTCGACTGCTACAAGTTCCCGACTACAAGCGAGCAAAGAAGCAAGCAGATAATGATGCTCTGATTGGCGGTGTTCAGCCAGGCAAGCGAGTTCATGTTCACCTACGAAACGTACCCCTTTCGCTCCAGCAGGCCCATAGTCCTACGAAGCCCCTAGCACTCTACTCGCTTCTCCGCCATGAACAAAAGCGAACGGTCGTCAATTTCAGCATGACTTTGAGCTCTGACTACCCAACCCCAATTCGATCAAAAGAAGAAATAATACTCCACTGCGGACCACGTCGCTTCGTCATCAATCCCCTATTTTCGCAAATGGGCAATACACCCAACAACGTCCATAAATTCCAACGCTACCTCCATCCCGGTCAAACAGCCGTCGCGTCATTTATCGCTCCATTGACCTGGGGTTCCGTTCCCGCTCTCTTTTTCCAACGTTCCGCCACTGAAGGCACGACTGCACTCAATCTCATCGCAACGGGCACCTCGCTCCCGCCCTCCACTAGCCGTGTGATAGCCAAACGCGTCATACTAACCGGACACCCCTATAAGATTCACAAGAAGCTCGTCACTGTACGCTATATGTTCTTCAACAAAGAAGACGTCAATTGGTTCAAGGCATTGCAGTTGTGGACGAAGAGGGGAAGGAGCGGGTTCATCAAAGAAAGTCTTGGAACTCATGGGTATTTCAAGGCAACCTTCGATGGAAAGATCAACCCCCAAGACGCTGTTGGTGTATCGCTTTATAAGCGAGTGTGGCCTCGTGGGGCGAGAGCTTGGACCGAAGGGGACCTCCAACCTGATGTAGCAGGTGAGGAGATGTAGACGGTAGGTTGGTGATAATTTTGCTAGATACCCTGGGGTATAACAGGCCCTATGACTGACGAGACCGCTGCTTATCAAAAGCCTCCAATCTCAGTTCCCCAACGCTTATGATGCGCCTTTCCATTGCTGTTGCAACACGAAAATGGGTCCAAGAGCAATCCCGGCCCAATTCTCCCTTCCCAAAATGAAGCGACCTTGATTGAAATTAGCATGGTCCACTAATTTCATCGTCTTCTACTACCAATTGTGGACAAGGATGCGTTCATCCTTCAGATAAAGCACATCATCGTCTGCCCCTACTAAAGGCGTTGCTTTTATTCATCAGGTAAATAGCTAGTTCAGCTACAAGCTTCCCTCGAGAATTTACCAAACTTGACCTCTTCCGACCCCCATTGTTAATATTGCAACTCAGGAGTGCGAAATTACTGCGATCCTGCTTGTATCGCCAGTATTATCTTGATCCGTTCATATGGGGGGGTTCTATCTGACAGACTTTCAAAGATCTCGCCTCTAGTACCTTAGGAAGGGGAGACAGGTCAAGACGCTGCTCCATAGATAGCAGTTTTCGTTGCTGAACATACTTGGGGCCATACTGCCAACCATCATACAGAACCTGGGTGACGCCCCGGAGAGCTATTAGACACGGGAACACGTCTGTCTACTACAAGTGTTGGAATTTTGCAACACTAAGCATTTTAAGAACACAAGCAAAATGTAATTCAACACTCTCTGCTTCTCCCCCCATATCATTTTGAGGCCTAACAGAATATCTTGCAGCTACAGCAATCCAACCTCGAACGAAATGTTCACGGCTCACCAGATTTCATGCTATGAACCATCAATATTCGCATCTTTATGCCCGAAGGTAATGTCCGAGCGCTCTTTGCTGATACTCCTGAATATACGTCAGCTCAATCTTGTTTACCGCCTTCGTTCCCCTGACCTTTGGAAGCTTTATGTCAAAGACTCGCACTCTAATCTCGCAGTCTCCTTAAACGTAGGTATCTCGTCATTTGCCAGACGGAGGAGTAATTCCTCGATAGGTAAACGGATTGATCGCTTATAATCATTTTTGATACGCCGGAAAGCTTGCAGGAGTGATCTCCATCCGCTCATCTCAACCTCTGTATTGAGATTCGGCATATTACGAAAGGCTGATGAAATACACGACCCAGCCTTCGAGACTGTGGGTCTGATCTGTCATCATTCCACGTTATTGTTCCGATGAAAGCGTGAGCGAATCATGCTACGAGCATTTCTATGGCATGAGGGGTATGCTCGTTATAATTTGGAGTCTAGTCTTTATCTCTTTCTGATGGTCTCCGTACGTTAACGTCCATTGAAATTATGTAAATTGACTCCATATTTTCCGGAGCTTTTCGGAGGCAAGCGTTTTTCACATGGGATCGAAGCCGCTGATCGTCTGTGGAAGATTGTCTAGCATGACCAGGGTTTCAGCAATGTTACTGATATACCTAACGGGATCCAGGAATACAACGCATCTGTTCGGAGGATGGATCCTATGTCATCTTCAGACCCCTACAAAGTCGAGTTGCTGGCAGACGTCATCGTCGGCTCTGTTGTCTCGATACATACCAGGACCGAGACAAGACACGCTGCTAGTCCATGAGTAGACCCGCTGGACGCTCCTTCGGGAGACACTCCCTGATAAAAGAACGCACAATATTAGAACACTCCTATCTTGCCTGCAATTTCCCACCCCTGTTCACTTTTCATGGCCGCAACTAAGCCGACTTAGTCAAGCCCTCAACCACCGACCAAGCTGACGTTCCTCTAATAACATCTGAGCCGTTACCTACATCACAACGATGCAGCTTACCGGTAGATATGAGCGCTATATTGATGTCTGTGCTTTCGGAAAGCTCTGCCTCCCTAGTAATGATAGTACCCGACTTCACCATCCACAAACATCCTCAACACCATCAGACCAGACCCAAGCGGCTATCATGCCGTCTAAAAGCATCAACAATGGTCTTCCCACTGTCACCAAACCTTTCAATGCATATGAGCAGGCACATATCCCCATCTCAAGCTCCAGAGACTTAGCAACAATGTCCTCCACGACGATCGAGACGCCATACAATCGCTCACGCAAACGACCCCTCAAGCACTCATAATCCAGTAGCTATACCATCGATAAAATTCCAAGTCTCTGAGGCATGGAGTTAAAAGAGTCCGAGATAGATGTCTGCAATATTGGGCCTTATTGCAACAGACAATACAGCGCATCAGCAGTATCCCTAAAAAGGACGCACCTGAATCTTACAAAGCGTACATCGCTCACCCAAATACCAACCAACCAGTCAGCGCCATCGCAACTTATACGACCACCTTCCTTTTCCTGACCGCCACAGCCAGTAATAATCACCCACCCAAACCCAAAATAATCTCTCGGCTATCATCTACCCACACGCTCAAGGATCGACTCAAGCCCACAATGCCACCCTCACAGCATCAGAAGTATGGTACAACCCCTACCAAAACAACAATGATAACGGCGACTTTATTGCGTATCATGCCAATCAGCTGACCCAGCGCAACGACCACAAAAGCTTTCCTTATACCCATCACACGAATAGCATCACGTCGGCGATTCTCCACGCCTTCTGCGAATTCTGGGTTGAGATGTTTACTAGCTAAGCTCTTGAACTAGAAGGGGTGTGCTCCAGATGGACTTTTACATTCTGGTAAGGAAAGTATGGGAATGTTAGGCTAGGAAACACATTTGAATGTCGTGGTCGCAAATCGGGATCGTTGACGACTCTGAATCTTGCAATTCGGGGTAGGTCAGTGCTGTATTGATACTTTGATGCGGAGATAAGAGCGACATTTACTTTCAATATAAGTGTCGCTGTGCTGCACGATGTGTGATGTAAATTTGTGAATATGTGTGTACTACAATACGTGCAAGAAAGAATACATGTCTGCACATAAAAGCCATGACATGCAATTCAACTTGCTCCAGCCTACATAGTTTTACCACCATCCAAAATGGACCGCATTTGCACCGGGGGAGTCGCTACAGGAGCGGGCTCGAAATTTTCAGATGTCGTCGATGGCCTTCTAAGGGCAATTTCGCCTGGAGGATCCGTCCTTCTATCCTTTTTGGGTGGCTCCTTGTCGCAGGCTGGATGGTGGTCCACATGATATTTGAGCCCGCCGCTGTCTTTGTAAATCTTGTGACACTTTTGGCACGGGAAAGAACCACGTATGTACAGGTCGCCGACGGCCTTCTTTCGGTACGGTCCCCGCTAGCTGCGTTCAGTGCTCTGCAGGAAGGAAGGATGATCAGGCACGCACTGTGTAATCTTTCGTGTGTTTTGGCTTCCCATCAACTTTCTCTGGCGACTCGAATATACCGTGCTATTCTTGATCAGCAGCTAGATGGGTCGAGATGCAATACTGCGGCGTACAATTTTCTTGGCTGGTGGTGGGCCTGGAAAGCGGGCTGGCGGCGGATCATCATGATGCTGAGCAAACATGCTCTCGCCTGTCAGCAAGTCGACAGCCTCATCGTCTAGAGGGTCGGGACCTGTAGGAGGGGCACTTGTCCTTGGAGACGGAGGTGCGAGTGTAGAAGCAGCATTTGTATTAGCGGCGGCTGCAGCGAGGATATCGGCTGCGAATGTCGCTGTTAAGCTACCCACGAAGGATTGCCCTGCCCCTGTGCTTGGCTTTGGAGAACTATCTCGTTGCCCATTGGTCTCTTTCTCCTTTCGTCTCTTCCATGCAGCCTTCATTGCGGCACTCTGGGCGGCCTTCGTTTCGGCGCTTTTTTTGTGGCCTTTCTGGCCAGAGACAGGCGTCGTCGTTTGTGACGGTGACATCGAAGATCCTTCCCTCCGGACTTGATACTTTGGTCTGTTTTTCGAACCAGGTGGACGACCACGCCTTGACCGGGTCGATGGGGTTCCATCCTGACTGGTTGTGATCGCCGGAGGTGGTGTCTCGAAAGCTCTAGTGGGTGCTGCAGATACTGCTGGTGTTGCAGAGGCTTCATTAGTAGGCGAGGTTTGACTCGGAGCTGGCGCATAAGGAGATATCTGGGTTTTAGATTCTGTCAAGGGAGCAGAGGCGGCATGATCGGCAGACCCAAGGGGCTCTGATGCATTGAGGATACTTGGAAAGCCCGCTTGCTCGAAAGCGAGAGAAACATCTGTTAGAGTGGCGGTCACGCCACACTCATTGGCAATAATTTCCCAACTTTTGCACCGATTTGTGTCATTCAGAGTCCTGTATTTGAGCATATGCTTGAGCTGATCTGTAGTTACTGGCTTCGTGAGCCCTCTAGATGATTCCCCACGTGCTGAGGGAGCGTCAATGATATTATTTGGTGTCACTGCATTGAATAGTGATTCACCTTCAATTGATCGAATCGGGGATTGCTGTCGGGTACCTTCACGCTGGAGGGGTGTTTGTATATCGGAAGGCTTTTGATATGGCAGAGGCTTCATTGGAGCTTCTCCTACAGCGAGGCCACGTGAAATTGGTGGCGGAGTGATGGAGTGTTGGGTACTGGTCGACTCATGAGTTGACGCTTGCGTAGGTTGCGGCGATGACACGAGAGGCGCATGCTGAAGATGAGATTGTATCTGTGGAGACCCATCCTCGCCAGATAGACCTTGTTGCACCGCCATTCGCTGCTGACCATTTGTGCACTCAAGTGGCCCTTTCTTCTCTGGGATGCTGGAGACTCCTGATAAAGCATCGACCGGCGGCCTTCCAGGCTGATCCTTGGTAGGATCAAAAGAGGCATTTAGGGCGTTTCTCTGCTTTCTTGTAGCATCGTCGTCCATGGCCTTGTGTAAACTTGTGAACCTCGCTGGCCCCCAATTGGTGGCACTACCTACTCTCGAGGGTGTTATACCTAGACTGGGTCCCGGCCGTGAAAGAACAGAAGGGATGTTAGCGCTCAGCCGTGATCCGGAAGCAGCGGAATTTGCTACTACCCTCAATTCAGGGGTGCCAGGACCGTTCACTTTGGGCACTGGGGAAGGCGCAGGGTCTGTATCGTCTAGTAGTATAGCGTTTGTTGCTAAAGAACCTGGCTTCGCAGGGAGCCGACCCTTCGCAGTCTCCTTTCCTTTCGTGTCTGGATCCTCAGTAGCACCTTTCATCTGGGCTCTCGTCTTTGCGGGTCCGGACTTCTTGGACTTCTGGACGGTTGAAGTTAGGTCAGAAGGAGTACCTGCTGACACCTCGGCTCTGTATGGCGAGGGATCAGTCCTTGTATGGATTGTCTCGATGAGTCGCAGCCCCAGTGACGAATGCACCGGTTTGACTGGTGCCGAATCTGGTGCCGTTGCCCCATTGGCTACATGGGACTCTTTCATCGATCCGATACCCTTAGAGTACGGGAGCCTCTTTTCATTGTGGCCCCCTGCGGTCTTGGCCTTTTGCGAATCGCGGGCTAGCTTTTTGTATTGCCTCTGAATAAAACCCTTCGAGTATTCAGCAGCACCAGCACGAATCATTGCATTCTTGACCAATTGCCACTTTTCACGCTCGAATATTGCCTTGACTTCTTGCACAGCAGCCAGTAGACGCTCGCTATCGCCCTCCTTGAGAATGCGCACAGTGACATCAGGACGATTGTAATGATTTAGCAACACGATGCGCGCGGACTCTTGCCCAGTTCCTTCCTTCCAAGCTTTCTCAACCTCGTCCCGACTGAGTCCTTTCCTCTTCATTTCGGACGCTTCTTCCCAAGATTGTGGAACGGCGGGTGAAGCCGGATTTGAACCATCATCTTCCTGTTTGACAAGTGTGTGTTTTGAGTTCACGACCTCATCGCCATCATGCTCGTAACCTGAGTCTCGTGTATCTTCCTTGTCCGAGCCTACTTCCCCAGCACTGGTGAAATTGGATTCGGGCTCGCTGTAGTATTTGTAATCGTCGTGATCATGACCAGATGGGTAGCGTTCTTGTTTTGGCGACACTCGAAGCCGCGAGGGATTTGGCTGAGCTTCTGCGTCTGCTACCCTGTCAATTTGCCGTTTTCGACACGATTCATTACTGTCGACTGTGGAGGCGTTGAGGGACATTGGTTTGAGCATCTTAAAGGTGCTGAGGTGTCCCTTAGTTTTAGCTGAAACCGACGTTGTAGATTGGACCTATGTTCAACTGGAGCCCTTTCGTTGTGGTGGCCAATCCATGCAACATGTCTTGCGTGACACTCTGCAAGCACTAGTTGCCAAATGTGAACGCTCACACTGATAAGATTGCCTCTAGGGCTGTATTCGCTTCCTAGGGCTGATTTTCGGAGGCCTAGCGGACCTGGAGACCCACCAATGGAAGGCAGGCAGCGTTGCACGCTTCCCCAATACTGGTGATCCTATATGACGAGCATACGCGTGGGCATGGGCATGCTCACATGAGCCGTCCGATCACAACGGAGAGGGACATAGAACTCCGTTCACTATCTTTTAGAAATGAACACATACTTGATGAGACCCAAGAGTCCTGCACACATCAAAGTGAGGACAAGGCAGAGCACAGGCTCGCAGAGGCCTCTATATTCGAAAGAGCAATGAAGTTCTCACACAGTATTCAATTCAACGCGGTGCCGGATTGGAGCAGTAATTACATCTCCTACAGCAATCTAAAGAAGCTGATCTACCAGTTGGAAAAGTCAATCAATCAATCCTCTACAGTAGCTCACAACGATGCTGAAGCCTCGCCCCTGCTTAATGCAGACGATCCTGATTTGGTTTTTAGGCGGGCCCTGGATCAAGAGCTCGAGAAAATATGCTCTTTCTACCAATTGAAAGAGCTTGAGATTTACGGGGAGGTGGGGGAGCTGATGAAGGATGAAGAGGACTACGAGCATGATACAGAGGATGTGGACATGGAACACTTGAATGGCGAAGCCGGAGATAGGGGAGGGAGACCACGGAAAGGGAGTTTATTTGGAAAGCCCGGGTTTGGTGCCAGGCAGCGGCGGACAAGTACGATGAGCGCCTCGACAATCGAGGAAGAGGACAATGATAGTGATGATGATGCGGACGAGAGGACGGCGATGAACATGAGCGGCATGTCGAAAGATCGCAGGAAAACGTACGACGCAAATGCCGCTCACGCGCAGGACGATCTTCGAAGCTCAAGGGAATTACCAACTTCCAAACGGCGGCAAAGCCAAGCGTACGATGACAGCATTGATCAGGCCTACGGAAAACTGGTAGCCGCTGGCATGACCTTGAAGAAGAGGACTATCAGCTTGTATGTCTCGTTATGCGAGTTGAAGTCATTCATCCAGCTCAACAAGACCGGCTTCTCCAAGGTCCTGAAGAAGTACGACAAGACACTGAACCGCAATCTCAAAAGTGTTTACCTCAAAGATAGCATAAACCCAGCTTATCCATTCCAGCAAGACACCATGCAACATATCGATAAGAATATCCAGCGCATTGAGAAAGCCTACGCCAACGTGATAAGCGAAGGCGATGTGAGTCAAGCCAGGCGGGAGCTACGCTTACATCTTCGGGAGCATGTTGTATGGGAAAGGAACACCGTCTGGCGGGAGATGATTGGTATAGAGCGGAAAGCTCAAGCTGCAAACATGGGTTTGGGGCGAACGCTCCTCGGTGGTGACAACGACCCCTCGAAAGCTCGATTGCAGGGAGACGGGGATATTGAGGCGTATACCAAGGAAGTCGAGACTCCGCTTGGGAAGTACAGATGTCCGCGGTGGCTATTGAGCTCGAATTTCTTCACGCTGATGGGGATTGTTATCATCTTCATCACTCTGCTGATTGTGCCTATCATGAAGAAGCCAGAACAGCAGAATTGTCTAGCCTTGTTGGTCTTTGTGAGCTTGCTGTGGGCTACAGAGGTACGGCATTGATCGAAAAAGCGACAATGCATGATGTTAACGCCGCCAGGTCATACCGCTGTTCGTCACTGCTCTTTTGGTCCCCTTTCTGGCCGTCATGCTACGGGTGGTGAGAGCAGATCAGAAGCCGCACCACCGCCTTTCCCCCAAAGACGCAACGAAGTACGTCTTCGCGGCCATGTGGACTCCAGTTATCATGCTCCTACTTGGCGGCTTCACAATAGCAGCAGCACTCTCCAAATTTCACATTGCAAAGATGATGGCCACCTTTGTCCTTAGCAAAGCTGGGACTCGACCTCGAACTGTTCTAATCACCAATATGTTTGTTGCAATGATTTTGAGCATGTGGATTAGTAATGTTGCTTCGCCAGTACTATGTTTCTCCATCATCCAGGTATGTCATGAAAACTTGTTTCTTCGGACTGCGTCTGATGGTCTGCGAAGCCTCTTCTCCGCAATCTTCCATCCGACTCCAGCTTCTCGAAAGCTCTCATCCTCGGAATTGCCCTAGCGTCTAACATTGGCGGTGCTGCCTCCCCAATTGCTTCTCCTCAAAACATCATCGCGCTCCAAAATATGCGGCCCCAACCCAGCTGGGGCATCTGGTTCTTCGTCGTTCTCCCCATCTGCATCATCTCGATCCTTCTCATCTGGACACTCCTCCTCGTCACCTTTCAGCCCGGAAAAGGCACCACGATCGTACCGATACGGCCAATGAAAGACAAATTCACCGGCGTACAGTATTTCATCAGTGTGATCACCGTCGTCACCATAGTACTGTGGTGCGTCACACATCAACTAGAGCACGTCTTCGGCGACATGGGCGTCGTAGCCATCATCCCCATGGTCGCCTTCTTCGGCACCGGCATCCTCACAAAAGAGGACTTCAACAACTTCCTCTGGACAATCATCATCCTCGCAGCGGGGGGCCTCTCCCTCGGCAAAGCCGTCTCCTCTTCCGGCTTACTGCACACCATCGCGGGCACCATCACCGAAAAAGTCGAGGGCATGAGCCTCTACGGCGTTTTCGTCGTCTTCGCCGCGCTGATCCTCGTCATTGCGACGTTCATCTCCCACACTGTTGCTGCGTTGATCATCCTGCCGCTTGTACATCAGGTCGGCGCTGGTATGGAGGATCCGCATCCTAATCTACTGGTGATGGGGTCGGCGATCATGTGCTCTGCTGCTATGGGGCTGCCTACCAGCGGATTTCCTAATATGAGTGAGTCTCTTCCCTCTTTTCCCCCATCGCGCATCACATCTGTACAGCAACCTCTTTGCTAACGCCGTGCCAGCGGCTATCATGTTGGAAGATCCGCAGACAGGTCAGCGCTACCTGCGCGTGAAACATTTCATATCCAGAGGCGTACCAGCTAGTATACTCACTTTCGTCGTCGTCATCACTTTGGGATATGGCCTCTTGCTCGTTGCGGGGTTGTAGATAGATAGGTCGGTGTATAGTATAATACCATTTAACAAATTTTGAACTGGAGAGTATCTATTTGTGAGAGCTGTATCTGGAATTGTGATGTATCTGAATCAGTAGACTAGGGCAACAGCTCACCCTTCTTATTCGATATAGTATATGTAAATGGCTGCAGATCGCAAGAATGTGAAATAATACTAATATACAGCCCACTCGCTCCATATAAATCCATGCCGAAATCCAGAAATTCGCTCAACGATCTCGTCCAAAAGTGCATGCATGCATATATCCAATACCATCGCTGCATATATCATCATCAATCATATCCAAACCCATTTCGC